>Ga0209571_1000239_pt1 | contig 93116 bp, 79 predicted proteins | sample EBPBio102011_DNA_FD_185866 | JGI IMG/M metagenome (GOLD analysis project Ga0209571, IMG submission 185866) | Wastewater treatment Type I Accumulibacter community from EBPR Bioreactor in Madison, WI, USA - Reactor 1_1/10/2011_ DNA (SPAdes)... | ecosystem: Engineered > Bioreactor > EBPR >... | reverse complement strand
CGGCTTCCAGCGCCCGCTCCACCAGCAGTTTGGTCAGCTGCTTGAGCAGGCCGTTCTCGCCGATCAGGTCTTCGGGCTTCTTGTAGTTGGCCATCAAGCTGGCCAACAATTCCTCAGGTACTTCGTGCTTGCGGGTTGTCATCGTGTCTCCGGGTCTGGCGGCAGTTTCCTGCCAAGGGCCCGGTTACACAAAATTTAGGACAGGCTCGGCTCCATGCGCAGGTTGTAAATGCCGAGTTCTTTTCCAAAAGCATCCTTCACCAGAACGGCGCCGCGAACTCCTATAACTTCTTTAGGTGTCTTATTGGTGAGCTCAAGGTCAAATTGCCACTCTCGGTAAGCAAGGCCGCCGTAGCTGTTGAATATGGGCACTATATCGTAAGAAATGGACCTGACAACGAAGTAGTTCTTGATAAATGAGTCTGTGGCTTCTAGCAGTTTGCGCGACTCCTCGTGTGCGCGAACCTTCTCTTCATAAGCAAGTTGATCTGCCTTGAGCTTCGCTTCAGCTTTAGCTTCTTCTTCAGCTTTTAATGCCTCGTAGCGTGTTTGATTCATCAAGGCGATCTTGACATTTAGCGGGAGAGTCTCTCCGGGGAATTTCTGGGACGTGATTGAACGTGCAGCCCAGCGCTTAAAGAGTTCTTTGTCAGGACCCTTGAGTTTTGATGCTATATCTTCGGCTTGCCCCGCAGTAACAAAACCAGAGGGGGGCAATTCATGCTCATAAGGATCAGAGCATGCCGAAAGCAATAGAAGGGCTCCCGCGATCAGGAGCGCGCCGCTACGGCGGAAGACCTTTCCTGTGCTGCCATTTGATTTGTAGAACACGAGTGCTCGCCCCTGACGCGCTAATGTAGTGAAGCTTGGTTGCCCATAACGCCTGAATTAAGCCGACCCGCGAAGCGGGTTAGGCTTCAATGAATTATTAGGCCACATGCTCATGTTGGACGAGACGCGACCATACAGATTGACGCGGCGTCAGCGATGATCTGTTCTTTAAGAGGTCGTGCGGCTCCAGTCCATGTTTTCAGCAAGTTCTCCATGACAATGTAGGCCGTCTTGAACTGTGCGAGCGTTGGAACCTTTGGGTTTGTCTCGTCAAGGGAGCTTTGAACTATCTTCTTGAATGCATCTTCTCTTGCGTTCTTGTCGTGAGGGTAAGTTTCCGCCAAGGTCGCAACAAAAAGTGCAGCAGAGCTACACTGCGGCACCGATGCCGAGGCGCCGATTGGAAACAATAGAGACGCCGAAATTACAGTTATGAAAGCTAACTTCATTGATGGTTCCTTGGCTTTAGCCCAGGGTCTAAGTGCTAATAGCCGGACCCCTGAGTCTGATTGTGCAACTTATCCACAGCGCACCGTGTGGTGGGCTATCCCCTTAAAGCGGCTTGATCTTATGGATCCGGGGTCTGGCCAACAAGCTGACGTATAACCGGACCCAGGGTCGTGCTTACCTCGTCGACGTACAAGACCTTTTCGGTCGGTGGCCTCGGCCTCTCCTATTGACGCTAGCCGGGGGCAACTCTGGGGACAACTCGAGGGTCATAGATTTAGAAGTCCACGCAGACAGGGCCGTCCGAGCGATTGTTTGATAGAGCCCACCCCACCATTCAGCCAAGAGGCCGGGCCCGAAAGGGTCCGGCCTTTTCGTTTCCGGGCCCGGGAGGCGGGTCATCGCCGCGGCGGTTCCTGTAAAATCCCCGCTCTTTTGAGCCTCTGTGTGACCACTGTGCAGTACCGGACGCCCACGGCGGCCCCCGCCTTCGTCCGTCTCCTCGCCCGCCTGGGCGGGGCCGACCTGCCCGATGCCGGCCCGGTGCTGTCCGAGCGGCTGGGCCAATGGATCGACTGGAACCGTGCGGTCTCGCTGTCGCGGGCGCTCGATGGCGCTGTTGCGCCTGCGGCTGGCGCCGCGACGGGCGTCGACGCGCACGCCGCGGCCGTCGACCGGGTCCGCACCTCGCTGACGGACGCGATCCAGCGTGGCGCACCCGCCGACGCGGACGGCGACGACTTCGCGCCCTTCCGCCGCTACTGCCTGGAACGCCAGCGCGCCATGCTCACCGGCACCGGCCCCCTGCGCGGACGCCTGCGCGATGCCCTGGCCCAGCGCGGCGGCGACCTGGCCCGCCTGGCCGAGGTCGACGCCGTGATGGAAATGACCCTCAGCCCGCGCGAACAGACCCTGCTGACCCACACCCCCACCCTGCTCGGCCTGCACTTCGAACGCCTGCGCGCCGCCGCGGACGGCAGCCCCGACAGCACCTGGCGGGCGCTGTTCCGCCGCGACCTGCAGGACGCCCTGCTGGCCGAACTCGACCTACGTTTCCACCCCATCGACGCGCTGCTCGCCGCGCTTCGTACCCCGTGATGCCTGGATGCCTTTGATGAAACAGCCCTTCTCCACCGCCCTCTTCCTCGCCGGCCTGGCCATCGTCGGCTGGATCGGCGTCGGCTACGTCGGCACGCACGCGCTGGGCGTGGCCGTCACCCTGGTGATCGGCGCGTGCTACGTGGCCGGTGCCGTGGAACTGCAGCGCTATCGCCAGGCCACTGCATCGCTCGCCCACACGCTGGACGACACCACGCCCGCGGGCAACGGCCTGCAGGCCTGGCTGGCACCGCTGCATCCCAGCCTGCGCCAGGCCGTGCGCCTGCGCGTGGAAGGCGAACGCGTCGCCCTGCCCGCCCCTTCGCTCACGCCGTACCTGGTCGGCCTGCTCGTGCTGCTGGGCATGCTGGGCACCCTGCTGGGCATGATGGTGACCCTGCGCGGCACCGGCCTGGCGCTGGAAGGCGCCACCGACATCGACGCGATCCGCGGCTCGCTGGCCGCGCCGGTCAAGGGGCTGGGCTTCGCTTTCGGCACCTCGATCGCGGGCGTGGCCGCGTCGGCCATCCTCGGCCTACTGTCCGCCCTCAGCCGGCGCGAGCGCGTGCTGGTCGCGCAGCGGCTGGATGATGCGATCGCCACCTCGCTGCACGTGCATTCGCAGTCGTTCCAGCGTGAGCAATCCTTCCGCCTGCTGCAGCAGCAGGCCGCTCTGATGCCGGAACTGGTGGAACGCCTGCAGGCCATGGTCGCCGGCATCGAACGCCAGACCACCGACGCCGCCGCGCAGCAGGCCGCGCGCCAGGAAAGCTTCCATGCCCGCACCGAAGCCGCGCAGGCCGAGCTCGCCTCCACGCTGGTCGCCACGATGCAGGCCGGCGTGGACAGCAGCGCACGCGCGGTCGGCGCGGCACTGCAACCGGTGGTGGAGGCCACGCTGGCAGGCGTGGCGCGCGAGGCCGGCGCCCTGCAGCAGACCGTCGGCACCGCCGTGCAGCAGCAGTTGGAGGCATTGACGGCCGGCTTCGGCACCGCAACCACGGCGGCGGCCGCGGCATGGCAGGCCGCCCTCGCCCGCCAGCAGGACGCCTACGACGCGCTGGTCGCCCGCCTGGAAGACCACGCCCAGCGCCAGGCGACCCAGTTCGACCAGCGCTCGCAGACCTGGCTCGATGCGGCGTCCGGCCAGCTCGAACACACCGCGACCACGCTGGCGGAGGGCTGGACGCAGGCGCTCAGCCAACAGGCCAGCACCGCCGACGGCATCGCCACGCGGCACGCGGACGCCCTGTCCGCAGCCGGCGCCGATTTCCGCACGCAGGCCACCGCCCTGGTCGAAGCGGTCGACGCCTCGCATGCCTCGCTGCAGCGCACGCTGGCCGAACAGGACGATGCCCGCTTGGCCGCCTGGGCCGCGCAGCTGGCCACGATGGGCGCCGCCCTGCGCGGCGACTGGGAACGCACCGCCGCCGAAGCCGCGCGCCTGCAGCAGGACATCTGCGATGCCCTGGCCCGCAGCGCGAACGACATCACCGCGCAGGCACAGGCCCACGCGCAGCAGACCATCGCCGAGATCTCGCAGCTGGTGCAGGTGGCCTCGGAAGCCCCGCGCGCCGCCGCCGACGTGGTGGCCGAACTGCGCCAGAAGCTCTCCGACAGCATGGTGCGCGACACCGCCCTGCTGGAAGAACGCACCCAGATGATGGGTACGCTGCAGACGCTGCTGGATGCGGTGAACCACGCCTCCACCGAACAGCGCACCGCCATCGATGCACTGGTGGCGACGTCCGCCGATCTGCTGGAACGCGTGGGCACCCGCTTCACCGACCATGTGCAGGCCGAGACCGGCAAGCTGGAACACGTCGCCGCGCAGGTGGCCGCCGGCGCCACCGAAGTCGCCGGCCTGGGCGATGCGCTGGGCAGCGTGGTGGAACGCTTCGGCCAGACCAACGACGCGCTGCTGGAACGCCTGCAGGCCATCGAAGGCGCGCTGGAGCGCTCGCTGGTGCGCAGCGATGAGCAACTGGCCTACTACGTGGCGCAGGCGCGCGAAGTGGTCGACCTCAGCCTGTCCGCACAGCGCCAGATCACCGTCGACCTGCAGCGCCTGGCCGGGGCCGACGCCGCATGAGCGTTGAAACCGGAGACGACGCCGACCTGGGCGCGCCCGTCTGGGCCAGCTTCGGCGACCTGATGTCGGTGCTGCTGGGCGCGTTCGTGCTGGTGCTGGTCGGCGTGATCGCCGTGCAGGCGCAGCTGGCCCAGCGCCTGGACGAGGAAACCCGCCGGCGCGAACAGGAAGCGCAGCAGCGCAAGGCACTGGAGGACGCGCTGGCCGCGCCGCTGGCCGAGGGCCGGGTGACGCTGGTGGACGGCCGCATCGGCATCCGCGGCAACGTGCTGTTCGCGCTGAACTCCGACCAGTTGCAGCCGGAGGGTCGCGACCTGCTGAAGAGCCTGGCCGCGCCGCTGGCGGGCTACCTGCGCACGCGCGAGGAAATCCTGATGGTCAGCGGCTTCACCGACGACCGCCAGGTCAGCGGCAGCAATCGCCAGTTCGACGACAACTGGGACCTGTCCGCGCAGCGCGCCCTCACCGTCACCCGCACCCTGATCGCCGAAGGCGTGCCGTCCGCGTCGGTGTTCGCCGCCGCGTTCGGCGCCGAGCAGCCGGTAAGCGCCAACACCAGCGAGGAAGGCCGCGCGCGCAACCGCCGCGTGGAGATCGCGCCCATTCCCCGCCCCGCCAAGCGCCGGGGTGACGATGGACGGTGACGCGCTGCCGCCGCTGGCGCAGCTGCAGGCGTGGCGCGCGCAGGGACTGGACCGCGCGGCCCCGGCACGCTTCGACATCCTGCTGGCCTTGGCCGCGCGGGTCGGCACGCACGAGGGCGAAGCCCGCCGCCTGCTGGAAGCGCGACTGGCTGGCCTGATGCGCGCCTATGCCCAAGGCCTGGCACGCACGCCCACGCCCGTCGCGCCCGCTCCGGCACGAGATAGCGGACTGCGGGGCCTGGTCGCCGCACTGCAGGCGCGCGACGGCGATGCCCCCGCGCCCGGTCCGTCGCCGGTGGCGCCGTCCGCGCTCACCGAGGCGCGAGAGGTCTGGGCGCAGGTGCGCACCGACAGCCAGTTGCGCGCGTCGCTGCACGATGTGCCTGCCGACGCCGGTCCGCTCAACTCCGGCATGCTGGTGCACCGCGCCCTCCATCTGATGCGCGCCGCGTCGCCGGGCTACCTGCAGCACTTCATCACCTATGCCGACACGCTGTCGTCGCTGGAGCAGCTCCAGCAGGCGGTGGCGCCGCTGATCACGGCCACCGACACGCCGCGCCCCACCAGGCGCGCACCGCGCAAACGGAAACCTGTCGCGAGCTGACGCAAGAATTCCCGACCGTTGGCGTTGGCGTTGGTGTCGCGCCCCGATCCCACCGCGCAACCCGTTCCATGCGGGCCACAACAAGCCTGCTGGCGCCTACTTGGAGCTGTGGGAGCGACGTCAGTCGCGATGAAGCGTTACCGATGCCCTGTCGCGACTCACACCGCTCACACGACCGGGAAGCAGGCCGCTTCGCCAGGCCGGAGCGCCTGACCGCCCTGAATGTGAGCCGGATGACGCGCCGAGCTCGATCGATCAGGCTCGATGGGCGAAAGATCGGGCTCCGAGCTCCGCGCGCAAGGCTCGGTGCTCGGTCGATCGCACTCGGAAGGCCATCGATCACGCTCCGGATCCCATCGATGGCGTTCAATGTGAGAGAGATCGCATTCCGAGCCCCATCCGCGGGGCTCTGAGCTCCATAGATCACATTCGGAATGCCATCGATGGCTCTCCATGTGAGAAAGATCGCGCCAGGAGTGTCATCGATGGCGCTCGTAGCCCCATCGCTCACACTCAGCGCTCCATCGTGGGGCTTTCAGTGTGAAATGCCCGCGCGCTTATGGCATCGGATATTGCAGGTATTGCCGGCGAAGGGCCTCGAACTTCGCCAATCCCGGCTGCCAGCCTGCCTCGATGGTCTCGACTGTGTCACCGCGTACGATCGCGGCACGCAGGTCGCCCACGCCCGCCAGCCGGTCGAAGAACGGCGGCTCACCGGGCAGGAAGGCGAAATCCTCCGGGTGCTGGTCGTGCAAGGCCTTCAGCACGGCCAGGCCGGTGCGCACCGGGCGGAACGCGTCGCGGTCGGTCACGTGCAGCTGCACGCCAGCGCAGGCCTTGCCCGCATGTTTGGAGAACGTCGGCGTGAACCACGTGGGCCGGAAGCGCACGCCCGGCAGGCCCATCGCGTTGAGTCGCGCGGCCAGCGCGGGCGCATCCACCCAAGGCGCACCCACGGTCTCGAACGGCTGCGTGGTGCCGCGGCCCTCGGATACGTTGGTGCCTTCCAGCAGCCCCATGCCCGGATAGACCAGCGCGGTGTCGGGGGTCGGCATGTTCGGCGACGGAGGCACCCACGGCAACGCGCCGCGCAACGGTTCGTCGCCGCGCCGCCAGCCCTGCATCGCCACCACGTGCAGGTCGGCGCCGATGCCGAACGCGGTGTTGAACAGCGTGGCCAGTTCGCCCAGCGTCATGCCGTGGCGGATGGGAATGGGGAACTGGCCGACGAACGAAGCCAGCGCAGGATCGAGCACCGGCCCTTCCACCCGCACGCCGCCCAGCGGATCGGGACGGTCGGCCACCACGACGGGGATGCCGGCGCGTTTCGCCGCGCGCATCACCCCGGCCAGCGTGTACGGATAGGTGTAGAAGCGGGTGCCCACGTCCTGGATGTCGAACACCAGCACGTCGATGCCATCGAGCATCGCAGGCGTGGGTTCGCGGTGTTCGCCATACAGGCTGTGCACGGGCAGGCCGGTGGCCGCATCGCGCGCGGAGGCGACGTGATCACCGGCCTGCACGTCACCGCGCACGCCGTGTTCGGGACCGAACAGCGCGACCAGCGTGAAATCCGGATGCGCGGCGAAGCGATCGACATCACTGCGCAGCTGGCTGTCCAGGCCGGTGGCATTGGTCACCAGCCCCACGCGCCTGCCGCGCAACAGGTCCAGGCGCTGCTCCAGCAGCACCTCGATGCCCAGCTTCGGCGCCACGCGCGTGCAGTCGCAGCCCGGGGCAGCCGCGCCGGGCGGCGCAAGGCCAAGACCCAGCAACAGCAGCAAGCCCAGGCCCAAGGGGCGCAGTGCAGCATGCAGCGGACGGGGGAACCGGGGCATAGTGTCACGACCGTTTGCTATCGTTGTCACGACGATAGCAGCCTGCGTGCGGCGTCGGGCAAGCGAAAACGCTGCCGGACACGCCGCATTCTTCCGTTGTCAGTGGGGAACCCGATGTCCCGTATGGCGAAACGCATCATGCGCAGCATGTCCTTCCTTGTCATGGCCGGTGCCGCCCTGCCCCTGGGCGCGCAGCCCGTACCGAACCGCCTGGGTGTCACGCCGTCGGCGCAGTCCCGCGACTTCGTGGCAAACAAGCAGCAGTTCCAGCTGCACAGCCTGCTGACCGAGCAACGTCATCCGCGCAGCTTCGACCTGAGTACGCGCATCGCCGCCGACACCGCCGACGGCCTGGCCGCGCTGCTGTCGGTGGATGAGGACATCTCGGCCGCGCTGCAGGGCGTCGCCGACGATCCCGCGCGGCTTGCAGCGCTGGAACACGCCAGCCGCGAGATCACCCGCGCCCTGCGCGACGGACACCGCCTGTATTTCTACGGCACCGGCTCCACCGGACGCCTGGCCGAGACCATCGAAAGCGGGCTGTGGCGCCCGTTCTGGCAGCGCACCGCGGCATCCCCCGCGATGGCGAAGATCGAGGCGCGTTTTCCCGGCCTGGGCGAACGCGTGCGCGGCGAGATCACCGGCGGCGACCGCGCGCTGATCGCCTCGCTGGAAGGCTTCGAGGACATTCCCGAGATCGGCCGCCTGCAACTGCAGGACAACGGCATCCGGCCGCAGGACCTGGTGTTCGCCGTCACCGAAGGCGGCGAAACCTCCGCGGTGATCGGCACGGCGCTGGCCGCGGCCGACCAGACCGGCGCGGACGCACGCCGCACGTGGTTCGTCTACAACAATCCCGATGAGGTGCTGCGCCCGTTCGAACGCAGCCGCCGCGTGCTGGACGATGCGCGCATCACCAAGATCCCCTTGCCCACCGGGCCGCAGGCGATCACCGGCTCCACCCGCATGCAGGCCACCACCACCAGCCTGTACGTGCTGGGCGTGGTGCTGGAAGACGCGACGCGTGCACTGCTGCGCGAGGTGCTGACCGGCGATGAACTGGCCGCGTTGGGCTTCAACGATGCCGGCATCGCCGAGCGCCTGCGCGGCTTCGCCGCGATCCAGCGCACGACCGCCGCGGCCGCGCAGAAACTGGCCGCGTGGACTGACCGCGAAGCCGCCAGTTATGCCGCCGGCCGCCATGCCACCTATCTGGCCACGCGGGCGCTGATGCCGGTGTTCGTCGACGTGACCGAGCGCGCGCCGACCTTCCGCCTCAGTCCTCTGGACCCCGTGGACGCGGCCGAGCGTCGCTCATGGATCCAGGTATGGACGCCGGCCACCGATGGCGCACAGGCCTGGCAGGCCCTGCTGCACCGGCCCTTCCATGGCCTGGACAAGGCGCTGTACCTGCCGCCGTTCGAGAACGGCATCGACGATCCCTACCTGCGCGAAGCGGCGCTGCGTGGCCTGTCCAACGCCGGCGACGAACAGCAGGCGCTGTACGACCTGTCGTTCTCCGACGCCAACCTGCAGCGCAGCGGCCCGCAGGCCGGCGACACCGGCGCGCTGATCCTGCTGGGCGACGAAGCGCATGCCGATGCCAATCGCCGGTGGCTGCAGGCGTTCGCTGGCGCCGGTGCGGAGCCAGTGCTGGTGTCCGTCTCGGCGCGCCCCCTCGCCAGCGACGTGCTGGCCGACGTGGCCGCCCTGCCCCGGCCGGTGCCGGTGATCGCGGTGACGGTGCCGCAGCGTGATGCGTTCGAACTCAACCAGACCATCGCCCTGAAGATGCTGCTCAACGCGCATTCCACCGGCGTGATGGCCAAGCGCGGGCGCGTGGTCGGCAACACGATGACCAGCGTGCAGCCGGGCAACCTGAAGCTGATCGGCCGCGCGACCTGGCTGATCCTCTCCCACGTCAATGCCGTGCTGGAGACGCCAGCGTGGCGCACGGCGCGCGGCAGCACCGCTCCGCTGGCCTACGCCGAGGCCAATGCGGTGCTGTTCGAGGCGATCGAGCAGCGCCGCAACGCACCGGGCGCGAGCGGCCTGCCGGAAGTGGAGCTGTCCGTGGTGGCCGTGCTGGACGCGCTCAAGGCCGACAGGCCCATCGACTGGAATGCCGCCGTCACGCAGCTGCGCGCCGGCGGACTGAGCCGCTACCTGGCGCCCTACGCGACGGCGACCGGAGCTCCCGGCCGCTGATCCCCTGCGCCCCTGTGGGAGCGCAGCCCAAGTCGCGAACGCCCTGCCGAGGGCGGGCGTTCGCGAAGCAACGCGTGAGCGCTTCCCTTGCAGGGCGATCGCGACTCACGTCGCTCCCACGTGTTCCCCTGAGCGCGGCGCTGGATCAGCCCTGACCCTTCGCTCGGGCGAACGCCGCCGCCAGCGCATTGTCGGCCGGCGGCGCGCCGGTCTTCGCCGCTGCAGGACCACGGCGCTGATCGCGCGGGGTGCCGCGGTCGGGGCCGCGCGGCGGACGCTGATCGTTCGCCCGCGCGTCGCGCGGGGCCTGCGGTGCCGGCGCGTCGTCTAGGCGGCGCGTCAGGGCGATGCGCTTGCGGGCCACGTCCACCTCCAGCACTTTCACCTTGACGATGTCGCCGGCTTTCACCACCTCGCGCGGGTCCTTCACGTAGCGGTCGGCAAGCGCCGAGATGTGGATCAGGCCGTCCTGATGCACGCCGATGTCGACGAAGGCGCCGAATGCGGCCACGTTGCTGACCACGCCTTCCAGGATCATGCCTTCGCGCAGGTCCTTGATGTCCTCCACGCCGTCGGCGAAGCGCGCCGCCTTGAACTCGGGGCGCGGATCGCGGCCGGGCTTTTCCAGTTCCTTCAGGATGTCGCGGATGGTCGGTACGCCGAACTTCTCGTCGGTGTACTGCTCGGCCTTCACGCTGCGCAGGAAGGCGGTGTCGCCGACGATCTGCTTCACCTGCCGGCCGCTGCCGGCCAGGATGCGCTCGACCACCGGATAGGCCTCCGGATGCACGGACGAGGCATCCAGCGGTTCGTCGCCGTCGGCGATGCGCAGGAATCCGGCACACTGCTCGAAGGTCTTCTCGCCCAGGCGCGGCACGCCCAGCAGCGCCTTGCGCGTGCGGAACGCGCCGTGTTCGTCGCGGAAGCGCACGATGTTCTCGGCCACGGTGGACGACAGGCCGGAGACGCGCGTCAGCAGCGCGGCTGAGGCGGTATTCACGTCGACGCCGACGGCGTTCACGCAGTCCTCCACGCGCGCATCCAGCGCACGCGCCAGGCGGAACTGGTCCACGTCGTGCTGGTACTGGCCCACGCCGATGGCCTTGGGTTCGATCTTCACCAGCTCCGCCAGCGGGTCCTGCAGGCGGCGGGCGATGGAGACGGCGCCGCGGATGCTCACGTCGAGGTCGGGGAATTCCCTGGCCGCGAATTCCGAGGCCGAATACACCGAGGCGCCGGCTTCGCTGACCACGATCTTCTGCATCTTCAGCTCGGGCGCGAGCTTGATCAGGTCGCCGGCCAGCTTGTCGGTCTCGCGGCTGGCGGTGCCGTTGCCGATGGCGATCAGCTCCACGGCATGTTTCGCGCACAGCGCGCGCAGCACGTGCAGCGACGGGTCCCACTGCCGCTTGGGTTCGTGCGGATAGATGGTGGCGGTGTCGACCAGCTTGCCGGTGCGGTCGACGACGGCGACCTTTACCCCCGTGCGCAGGCCCGGGTCCAGGCCCAGCACGGCCTTCGGCCCGGCCGGTGCGGCCAGCAGCAGGTCCTTCAGGTTGTCGCCGAACACGGCGATGGCCTCGGCTTCGGCCTTCTCGCGAGCCTGGTTGAACAGGTCCAGCAGCAGGTGCATGTGCAGCTTGGCGCGCCAGGTCAGGCGGCAGGCATCCAGCAGCCACTTGTCGGCGGCGCGGCCCTGCGCGGAGACGCCGGCATGCTTGGCGACGCGGCCTTCGGCGGAAAGATGGCCGGCGTCGGCGTCCATGCCCGGGTCGAGGTCGAGCTGCAGGATCTCTTCGCGGCGCGCGCGGAACAGCGCGAGCAGGCGGTGCGAGGGAATCTTCGCCAGCGGCTCGGCATGGTCGAAGTAGTCGCGGTACTTGGCGCCTTCGTTCTCCTTGCCTTCGGCGACCTTGGCGCGGATCACGCCGACCTCGGTCATCCACTCGCGCAGTTCGCCGACCAGCGCGGCGTTCTCGCCCCAGCGTTCCATCAGGATGGCGCGTGCACCGTCGAGCGCGGCCTTGGCATCGGCCACGCCCTTATCGGCGTCGACGTACGCGGCCGCGGCGGCTTCCGGGACCAGGGTGGGATCGGCCAGCAGCCCGTCGGCCAGCGGTTCGAGGCCGGCTTCGCGCGCGATCTGCGCACGCGTGCGGCGCTTGGGCTTGTACGGCAGGTAGAGGTCTTCCAGGCGCGCCTTGCTGTCGGCGGCTTCGATCTCGGCACGCAGTGCGTCGGTCAGCTTGCCCTGCTCCTCGATGCTGGCGAGCACCGCGGCGCGGCGGTCCTCCAGTTCGCGTAGGTAGGTCAGGCGCGTTTCGAGGTTGCGCAGCTGGGTGTCGTCCAGGCCGCCGGTGACTTCCTTGCGGTAGCGGGCGATGAAGGGGACGGTGGCGCCTTCGTCGAGCAGCGCGATGGCGGCCTTGGCCTGCGCGGTCTGGGCGCCGATCTCGGCGGCGATGGTGGCGGCGATGTGCTGGGCGATCTGGGGATTGCGGTCTTGCATTGCGTCCGTACTGGAAAACCCGATACACCGGGTGGGACCCGGATTGTGGCAACGGATGGCCGCGCGGGAAACGGGTTGACATGCGTGTCCGATGTGGGCTGACGGACGGGGCGTCGCTGGCTATGCTCGGACACCCCGCAAGGACCCCTGCCCATGCGCACGCTGTATCCCGAGATCGCGCCATACCGCACGCACCGGCTTGCCGTCGATGCCCTGCACACGCTCCATGTAGAGGAATGCGGGAATCCGGACGGCATTCCCGTGATCTTCCTGCATGGCGGACCGGGCGCGGGCCTGTCGCCGGTGCATCGGCGCTTCTTCGATCCGGCGCGCTACCGGATCGTCCTGTTCGACCAGCGCGGTACCGGCCAGTCGACGCCGTTCGGCGAGCTGCGCGACAACACAACCGCACACCTGATCGCGGACATCGAAGCCGTGCGTGGGCTCGCGGGGATCGAGCGCTGGCTGGTGTTCGGCGGCTCGTGGGGTTCGACGCTGGCGCTGGCCTACGCGCAGGCGCACCCCGCGCGTGCGACCGGGGTGATCGTGCGCGGCGTCTACCTCGGCCGCGAGGAGGAGAACCGCTGGTTCAACGAGGCCGACGGCGGGGCGCGCTGGGTGTTTCCGGAACGCTGGGCGCGCTACGAGGCGCATATTCCGGCGCGCGAGCGCGGCACGATGATCGAGGCGTACTGGCGTCGCATGGACGATCCCGATGCGGCGATCGCGATGGCCGCCGCACAGGCGTGGCTGGGTTGGGAAGACGGTGCGGCCACGCTGCTGCACGAGCCGGATGCCACGTCGGACGAAGATCCCGCCAGGGTCCTGGCCAAGGCGCGGATCGAGGCGCATTACTTCCGCCACAACGCCTTTCTCGCGCACGGACAGTTGCTGCGCGACATCGACCGCATACGCCACCTGCCGGGCGTGATCGTGCAGGGCCGCTACGACATCATCTGCCCGCCGCGCAGTGCCTGGGATCTGGCGCAGGCCTGGCCTGAGGCGCGCCTGGAGATGGTGCTGGCCGGCCACGGCGCCACCGAGCCGGCGATCACCGATGCACTGATCCGGGCGACGGACGCGTTCGCGGACCGCTGAAACGAAGACGGGCCGCGCGAGGCGGCCCGTCCATGGTGCAGCGTGCGGGGGTACTTACGAACGCACAGGCAGCACGCGGATTTCGACGCGGCGGTTGAGCGCACGGCCGGCGTCGGTGTCGTTGCTGGCGACCGGATAGCGCTTGCCCATGCCGACGATCTCGAAGCGCTCGCGCTGCAGGCCCTGGCCGATCAGGTAGTTGCCCACCGACGCGGCGCGCTGTTCGGACAGCCGCTGGTTCACCGCTTCGCTGCCGATGCTGTCGGTGTGGCCGCTGACTTCCACGATGGTCTGGTTGTACTCGCGCAGGGTCGAAGCCACGTTGTTGAGGGCCGGATAGAACTGCGGCTTCAGTTCGGCCTTGCCGAAGTCGAAGGTGACGCCGTCCGGCAGGTTGAGCTTGATGACGTCGCCGTCGCGGCTTACATCGATGCCGGTGCCAGCGGTCTGGCGGCGCAGTTCGGCTTCCTGGCGGTCCTGGTAGGCGCCGATGGAACCGCCCGCCAGCCCGCCGATGCCGGCGCCCACGAGGGCGCGCTGGCGACGCTCGGTGGCGTCGCTGCCGCTGAGCAGGCCGGCCACGGCACCGATACCCGCACCGATCAGGGCGCCGGTACGGGTACGGTTGGGATCATTGGGATCGTTGGTCTGGCCGGTATAGCTGGCGCAGCCGCCGAGCAGCGTCACGGTGAGCGCCGCGAGGGCGCCGGTCTTCAGCATCGCATTCATACATCCTCCTGGGCGGTGCGCGGAATGCACCGGAACGGCCGCAAGCCTACCCAGCAAAATGTTCACAACATGCGATTTGAGCCCTGTTCATTCAGGTAGCGTCGGGGATCACGCCATGAGCGCGACGGCCCCCGGCGCATCCAGCGTCCGCTCCCAATCGCCCATCAGCGCCAGGTACAGCAGCTTGTCGAACTCCGGACCGAAGCGCCGGATGACGGCATCCGGATCGGGGATCAGCTTGGCGTCGGCGATCAGGCCGAAATGCACGCGCCCGTTGTAGCTGAGGATGGACACACCGATGCCAATGGAGCCGGTCTGCGGCACCCAGAACATCATCTCGCGCACGCGGCTGCCGCCCATGTAAAGCGGCTGCTGCGGGCCCGGGACATTGGTCGCCACCGCAGTCGCCTTGCGCGAGAACAGCTCCAGCGCCACCCCCTGGACGGCCGCCGGCGCCATGCCAAGTGCCGCAAGAAGTCCAAATGCAACAATGGCTTGTCGCGAGTTCTTCAAGTCACGCATGCAGTCGGCCACGCGCTCCAGCCGGCGGATCGGATTGTCCTCACCCACCGGCAGGTCCAGGAACACCAGGCCGAAGTGGTTGCCCAGCTTGCGCGCGTGCTCCAGCGGGCGCAGGTTCACCGGCACGGTGGCGCGCAGGGTCACCCCTTCGAGCTGCTCGCCACGCTCCAGCATGTAGCTGCGCAGTGCGCCGGCGGCCGCGGCCATCAGCACGTCGTTGACGGTGCAGTCGCAGGCGCGGCCGACCGCCTTCACGTCTTCCAGGTCCAGCGGCTCGGCCCAGGCCACGCGCTTGCTGACGCCCAGCTTGCCGCGCAGCAGCGTGGGTGGGTCGTCGGACAGGGACAGCGCGTGCAGCAGCTCGCGGCCGATCTCACCGCCCTCCTTCGCCAGCATCGTGGCCAGCGTGGGGTCCTGCATCATCTCCATGCCCTTGCCCAGCATCTTTCCGCCGATCTGCACGTAGCGATCGATGGCGCCGACGCGGCGGACGACCTCGGCGCCGTCCTTTTTCAGCCACGCCGATCGCAGGTCCTTGCCGGCGTCCGGCTTGCGGCTGGTATCGGTCAGCGACAGCAGCACCTGCACCAGCGCGATGCCATCGGCATAGCTGTGGTGGATGCGCGCCACCAGCGCGGAGCCGGTGCCGTAGCGTTCGATCAGATGGAACTGCCACAGCGGCTTGGTCTTGTCCAAGGGCGTGGACGCCATCTGGCTGGTGAAGCGCTCCAGCGCCTTCTTCTCGGACTTCGGATCGTGCCGTCCCGGCAGCGCGGACAGGCGCACGTGCCAGTCGAGGTCGAAGTCCGGATCGGTGACCCATGACGCACCCGCCGGCGTATCCACCGCCTTCTGCAAGAAACGGGGATAGGCGAGGAAGCGCTTCCTGATGACCTGCTTCAACCGGTCGAGCGTCATCGGCTCGTCGAACATCAGCACGCCGGTGATCATCATCGGATTGGTCGGACGACACATCCGCAACCAGGCGGTATCCACCCGCGACATCGGCTCGCGACGCGGCTTTGCCTGCGCCTTCTTCGTGGCCATGCTTGCCCTCCTCTCCCGCGCCGAGTGAAGCATGCGGCGCGGAAAGGCGTCAACGCAGTTCAGTCGCCGGTCTTGCGATAGGCCGCCAGCGCGCCCTCGCGCCCTTCTGCCAGGTCGACCAGCGGCCGCCGCGGGTAGTCGGGGGCAATGCGTGACATCACATCGGGCTTCTCCCACGGCGCGAAACGCAGTGGGACCGGTACGGCCGCCAGTTCCGGCACCCAGTGGGCGATGTACTTACCTTTCGGGTCGAACTTCTCCGCCTGCGTCACCGGATTGAACACTCGGAAATACGGCGCGGCATCGGCGCCGGTGCCCGCGGTCCACTGCCATCCCAGCGTGTTGTTGGCCAGGTCGGCATCCACCAGCGTGTCCCAGAACCAGCGCGCTCCCTGCAGCCAGTGGTAGCGCAGGTGCTTGGTCAGGTAGCTGGCCACGATCATGCGCACCCGGTTGTGCATGTAGCCGGTGGCCCACAGTTCGCGCAGGCCGGCGTCGACGATGGGGACGCCGGTGCGACCGTGCTGCCAGGCCTCGAGGGCCTTGGGGTCGACCTTCGCCCAGTCGAAATGCGCGAAGCGCGGGTTGAGGTTCTGCGTGGTGGTCTGCGGGAAGTGGTGCAGCAGGTGGTAGGCGAACTCGCGCCAGCCCAGCTCGCGGATGTAGCCGTCCATGTCGGCGCTGTTGGCGGCCGTGCGCGCGCGCTCCAGTTCGGCCGTGATCCGCCAGGGAGCGATTTCGCCGAAATGCAGGTGCGGCGACAGCCGCGAGGTGCCCGTGCGGTCGGGACGGTCGCGGTCCGTGCGGTAGCCGTTGAGCGCGCCATCGATGAAGACCTCCAATGCCTCGCGCGCGCCGGCCTCGCCGGGCGTCCAGACCTTCCAGAAGCCGGCATCCCAGCCCAGCGCCGGTGCCAGGCGCCAGGCATCGAGCGACTCGCCCGGCAACGCGCCTTCGAACGCGGGCAGCGCGCCAGGCGCATCCCACGTCGCCGGTGCGCGCCACTGCGCAAGCGCCGACCGCCAGAACGGCGTGAACACCTTGTACGGCCCACCTTGCTGCGTGGCGAGGTCCCAGGGTTCGAACAGCAGGCAGCCATTGAAACTTTCCACCTGCAGGCCCTGCTCACGAAGCCCCTTCTTCAGCGAGGCATCGCGCGGCTGGGTGGCGGGTTCGTACTTGCGGTTCCAGAACACCGCCACCGCACCGGTCTGCTCCACCAGCGCCTGCAGCGCAGGCGCGCTAGGCCCCTCGCGCAGGAGCAGGCGCGACCCGCGTGCCCGCAGGTCCGCATCGAGCGCCGCCAGCGACCGGTGCAGCCACGCAAGGGAAGCGGCACCGGGGCTCCATTCGCCCTCTTCCTGCGGCGCATGCACGTAGACGGGAATGGGGGTGAATCCCTGGTCCAGGGCCGCGCGCAGGGCGGGATTGTCGTCCAGGCGCAGATCGTGGCGGAACCAGACAAGGGCGTTGGGCATGGGCGCAGCCGTCGGACGTCGTTGCCGATTACGCAGCCGGCCCGCCGCTGGATGCACCGCCGACGTATTCGCGGGGGATGCGCGCGTTGAGACCGGTCAGGATCTCGTAGGGAATGGTGCCCGCCGCATGCGCGACCGCTTCGCAGGAAATCGCGTCGTCGCCTTGCGCGCCGATCAGCACCACCTCGTCCTCGTTGTACGCGGTTCCGCCAGGGCCCAGGTCGACCATGAACTGGTCCATGCACACCCGGCCGATGATGGAACGGCGCTGGCCGCGTACCAGCACTTCGCCGCGCGACGAAAGCGAACGCGGGTAACCGTCGCCGTATCCGATCGGCACGGTGACCACGCGCGTGTCCGCCGGCGCTGTCCACGTGGCCCCGTAGCTGACCGTCCGACCGGCCTTCACCACCTTGAAGTAGACCACCTGCGACACCAGCGACAATGCCGGCTTCAGGGCCACCGTGGCGCGCGAGGCGGGGTCCGGCATCACGCCATACAGCGCGATGCCCGGACGGACCATGTCCAGGCAGGTGTCGGGGAAATGCAGCACGCCGCCGGAATTGGCCAGGTGACGCAGCGGCATGGGGGCGCCGATGCGGTCGAAGTGCCGACATGCATCGAGGAAGCGGTGCCGTTGTTCGTGCGTCATCGGCGAGGCCGGATCGTCCGAACAGGCGAGGTGCGAGTAGATGCCTTTCACGATGCACCAGCGCGATGCGACGGCGGCTTCGATCAAGGGCCCCGCATTCTCGCTGTGTACGCCGATCCGTTCCATGCCGGTGTCGACCTTCAGGTGGATCACCGCCTGGCGTCCCAGCGAGGCCGCCGCCTGTTCCACCTGGCGCAGCTTGGCGATCGAGGAGACGGTCACTTCGAGATCGCAGGCCAGGAACTGGCCGACCTGCGGCGCGTGGATGCCGCCCATCACCAGGATCGGCACCGTCACGCCCGCGCGCCGCAGCGCGATGCCCTCCTCCACCAGCGCCACGCCCAGCTGTCCGATGCCCTGCGCCTGCAGGTGGCGCGCGACCGGCACCAGCCCATGTCCGTAGGCATTGGCCTTGACGATGCCCATGACGGGCACACCGGCGCGCGCCTGCAGTGCGTGGAAATTGTGGCTCAGTGCGTCCAGGTCGACGCGGATGCGCGTGGGCCGGTCGTTGGCTTCAGGGCGGAACGAAGCGGCAGCGTCGAAAGCATCGGATCCGTGCATGGCGCGATTGTAGCGGCGAGCGTGCGCTCCGCCGCGCCGGACGGGTGCGGAATGCGGAGGTGAGCGGACTTCCGTCGCGCTGGCCTAAGCGCGGTGCCGCCCCATCCGGCGCCGCCACCAGGCGGTCCGCGGGCGATACGCCACGGCGGCCGGTACCTGCACCTCCACGCGGGTGCCCTCGCCGGGACCGGAGGCGATGTCCAGCCGGGCGCCAATGCGCGCCGCGCGTTCGCGCATGCCCGCCAGACCCCAATGCCCCTCGCGGCCTCCGCGGTCCAGCACGTCGGGATCGATGCCCCGGCCGTCGTCATGCACGCTGACCGCCAGGTAGGCGGCGTTCTGCTCGATGGCGATGCCGATATGCCGGGCCCCTGCGTGGCGGCAGGCGTTGAGCATCGCCTCGCGTCCGATCTGCAGCAGTTCGTCCTGCACGATGGGGTCGATCGGCATCCGGTTTCCTTCCTCCGACACACGGATGGACAGCTCGGGACCGGCCTCCAGTTCGGCGGCCATCCTCGCGAACATGTCGGCGAGGCAGCCGCCGCGTGCGGTGGCGCGCAGGTCGAGCACCCGGTCGCGCGCCTCCACCATCACGTCGTCGGCACGTTCCAGCACCGCGTCCAGCGCATCGCGCGCGGGGGCGCCCGGTCCCAGCGAACGGGCGACGGCGTGGAAGCGGAGGATCAGCCCCTGCACGCTCTGCAGCAGCGTATCGTGAAGCTCGCGGGCGATGCGCTCGCGTTCACGGTGGCGTTCCTGCAGGCGGTCGTGGATCTGCCTCGATACCCGTCGCAGGCGCAGCAGGTAGGCGACCCACAGCAGCGCGGCCGCTGCCGTCACGCAGGCTGCCGCGAACCAGGTGGTCTGGTAGTAGCGCGGCGCGATCGAGAACGCGATGCGCGCCCCCGTCTCGTTCCAGACGCCATCGTTGTTGGCGGCCAGCACGCGGAACACGTAGTCCCCGGGCCCCGGGTTGGTGTAGTAGGCCACCCGGCGCGTTCCGGCCTCCTGCCATTCCTGATCGTAGCCCTCCAGCCGGTAGCGGAAGCGCACCCGCTCCGGGATGGCCAGGCTCAAGGCGGCGTAGCCGATCTGCAGGTTGCGCGCGCCGGCGGGCAGACGCAGCGGACCGGATTCCAGGCGATAGGGACGGCCATCGACGGACAACGAATGGATGCTGACGGGGGGCGGCAACGGATTGCGCTGGATACGGTCCGGATCGATCGTGACCACGCCGCTGGTGGTGGCGAACCAGAGCCGGCCGTCGCCGGCCTGGAGCGCGGTCGGTATGGGACGGAACTGCGCGGGAACGCCGGGCAGCCCATCGAGGAAATCGAACAGATCGTAGGCGGCGGCCGAGGTGCCGGCGAACATCGCTTCGATGGATGCTGCCGGAATACTGACGATCCCGCGCGCACCGTTCAGCCACAGGTCGCCGTTCGCCGTCTCCACGATGCCGGAAATGCCACGCAGAGGACTGTCGGCCTGCGCGCGCAGCGTCTGGATACGGTCGCCGCGCATGCGTGCCAGTCCGCGCTCGCCTCCGATCCACAGGCCTGCGCGCCCCTGCTGCAGCGCACTCACGTTGCCCACATCGAGGCCTTGCGGAAGTCCGAAGACCTGCAGCCTGCCCTCGCGCATCGACGCGATCTGGTTGTGCGCGAAGCCCATCCACACACGGCCGTCTGCTCCGGGAAGCAGGGTCAACGGCGACGCCCCCTCGCGCGTGCCGGGCAGGTCGCGCAGGTGGGTCCAGCGGCCGTCCTGCAGGCGGTGGAGACCGGGTGTGTTCAGCGATACCCACACGGAGCCGTCGGAAGTGCGGGTGATGGCCTGCACGCCCGAGTAGCGGCTCACCGGCAGGGGAACGCCGGGAGCGAGCGTTCCGTCGCGCAAGGTCCAGATTCCCTTCGGACCGCCCAGCCACACCATGCCGGTCGGGTCCCGATAGGCTGCCGTCAATGGCGGGGCCAGCGACAGGGTTTCCTGCCGGCCTCCCTTCAGTCGCAGCAGGGGACGGTTGCGGCTGCCCACGAGCACGGCCGCGCCCTCTTCCGCCACGATGGCGAAATCGTGCGCACCGTCAGGCAGCGGGGCCAGCACCACGTTCGCATGGCGGAACCGGTCCAGGCCGCGGCTGCTGCCTATCCAGAGCGTGCCTTCCCTGTCCTCCAGTAGCGGCAACGCATAGTCGGACGTCAGTCCCTTGCGCTGACGGAAGCCTTCGAACGGTGAGGCCGCCTCGCCGGTCCACCGGTAGAGCCCATCGCCCAGCGTAGTGGCCCAGAGCGCGCCATCCCGGTCGAACAGCAGCCCGGCGGAGGCCAGTGGCAACGTTCGTACGGGCGTCGGCCGGCCGGGCACGGGCAGCGCACGCACCGCGCCATCGGCTTCCGCGATCCAGATGGCGCCATCCGGTCCCTGGGCGATCTGGCTGATCCTGCCCACGCGCGCCTGCACGCGCTGGAACTGCGTGCCGCCGCGCGGCAGGTAGGCGACGCCCTGCTCGCTGGCGACCCACAACGTGCCTTCGGCATCGACGAACACGGTTCGCGCCTGTCGGCCGGGATACTGCCAGCGCGGGCCCAGCGCATGCCATCGCCCGCCCTGCAGATAGACCAGCCCGGTGAACGTAGCGGCCCAGAGCCGACCGTCCGCATCGCGGGCGAAGCTGAAGACGGTGCCGCTGGGCAGGCCCTGCGCCTGGCCGTAGTGGCTCAACCGCGTCCCGTCGATATGGCTGACCGCACCGTAGCGGAAGCCGACCCACAATCCCCCGTCGGGCGATGCATGCAGGGCGGAGACGCTGGTGGCGGGCAGCGCCTCGCCCGCCGGAGGTTCATAGCGCGAACTGCACGCCGTCGAAGCGGTACAGCCCGATCTGCGTGGCCAGCCAGAGATATCCGTCCGTCGTCTGCGCAAGCGCGGTGATCTGGCCCGGCGCGCCATCCTGGACCCGCCAGGCGGTGTGGTGAAGTTGGGCCAGCGGGCGTTGGACATCGAGTGCAGCCGCCGCTTGCACCAGTGCAAGCCACAACAGCACGACGAGTACGACCCGCCCGCCATGCAAACGCCCCATGCCTTCGCCCGACCGACTGGCCACCCGGTTACCTGCCTCAAGTTCGTTGGCGGTCATGTCCCGCCGTTGTCGCCCGACCACGGCGAGTCCACTGGCATCCTTGGCCTATCCGCGCCACGCCGCAGCCGATGCCACCCTCCCCTGCCTGTCGGCATCCCCGGAGGGCGCGGCGCGCGTGTCGCCCAGCGTCCTACGCCCCGCACCTCGCGTTGGGGGCTACGGCCTACTCGAATGCGCCGATGCTGTCGTGGCTCAGGTTGTCGAAGCGCGTGTACTCGCCGAAGAACCGCAGCTTGCACGAGCCGGTGGGACCCGAGCGCTGCTTGCCGATGATGATCTCGGCCAGGCCTTTGTCGGGCGAGGTTTCCTTGTTGTAGTAGTCGTCGCGGTAGATGAAGACGATCATGTCCGCGTCCTGCTCGATGGCGCCCGATTCGCGCAGGTCGGCCATCACCGGGCGCTTGTCGGTGCGCGTCTCCAGCGATCGGTTGAGCTGCGACAGCGCGATCACCGGCACGTTGAGTTCCTTCGCCAGGCCTTTCAGCGAGCGCGAGATCTCGGAGATCTCGGTGGCGCGGTTCTCGTTGTTGCCCGGCACGGACATCAGCTGCAGGTAGTCGATGACGATCAGGCCCAGGTCGTGCTCGCGCTTCAGCCGACGCGCCTTGGAACGCAGCACGTCGGGCGACAGTCCGGGCGTGTCGTCGATGAAGACCTTGGCCTGGTCCTTCAGGATGCGGATCGCGCTGGTCACGCGGCTCCAGTCCTCGTCTTCCAGCTGGCCGGTACGCAGGCGGGTGGCGTTGATGCGGCCGACCGAGGAGATCAGGCGCATGGCCAGCTGGCCGGCCGACATTTCCATGGAGAAGACCGCCACGGCCTTCTTCGACTTGATGGCGGCGTACTCGGCGATGTTCAGCGCGAACGTGGTCTTGCCCATGGCCGGACGCGCGGCCAGGATCACCAGGTCGGTGGGCTGCAGGCCAGCGGTCATCATGTCGAATTCGGTGTAGCCCGTCGGCAGGCCGGTCACGGTGCCGCCGCTCTCCGAACGCACGCGCAGCACCTCGAAGGCGTCCTTCAGCGCATCGTTCATCGCCACGAAGTCGGTGCGGCCGCGCGCGCCCTGTTCGGCGATGGCGAACACCTTCTGCTCGGCGATCGCCAGCATCTCGTCGCTTTCCTTGCCCTCGGGCTGGAATGCGTCGTTGACGATTTCGGTGCCCACCTCGATCAGCTGGCGCATCACCGCCTTGTCGCGGACGATCTCGGCGTAGGCGGCGATGTTGGCGGCGGACGGCGTGGTGCTGGCCAGTTCGACCAGATAGGCGCCGCCGGCGACCAGGTCCATGTGGCCCTGCGACTCGAACCACTCGCCCAGCGTCACCGCGTCGAACGGGCGGTTCTTCTCGGCCAGTTCCGCGATGGCGCGGTAGATCAGCTGATGGTCGCGGCGATAGAAATCGTTGGCCGTGAGCTTGTCGTTGATGCGGTCGTAGGCTTCCGGGGCCAGCATCAGGCCGCCGAGCACTGCCTGTTCCGCCTCGATCGAGTGCGGCGGCACGCGGAGTTGTTCGATGCGGGCGTCGTGGGGGTCCTGGCGGAAACCGGTGCGTGCGGACATGGGCGGTACGAGCTCCTGCGGCGCATGCGGGGCGATGGCCGCACGGCTGGACATGGTAGGCAGTCCATGCCCTTGGGTGTTGCAGATAAGTGTGTGGATAACCGGTGGGCATCTCAGCGTCTGCGACGCAGCGGACCCACCAAACAGAACGGGCGCCTTGCGGCGCCCGTCTGTCGGCATCATGCAGCGATGCGCGGATCGATCAGGCTTCGGCCTGCACCACGACCTTCACGGTCGTCTGCACGTCGGCGTGCAGCTTCACGACGATCTCGTATTCACCGACGTTGCGCAGCGCACCTTCGCCCATGATGACCTCGCTCTTCTCGAGCGGCAGGCCGGCGGCGGTGAAGGCATCGGCGATGTCGCGCGGACCGACCGAACCGAACAGCTTGCCTTCGGTGGCGGCATTGGCGGTGATCGTGACGCTGGCGCCTTCCAGCTTGGCGGCGCGGCCTTCGGCCTCGTCATGCACGGCCTTGGCCTTGGCTTCGTACTCGGCGCGCTTGGCTTCGAACTCGGCCACGTTGGCGGCGGTCGCCGGCACGGCCTTGCCCTGCGGCACCAGGTAGTTGCGGCCGTAGCCCGGCTTGACGTTGACCTTGTCGCCCAGGACGCCCAGGTTGGTCACTTTCTGCAGAAGAATCAGTTCCATCGTGTATCTCCGATTCGTTAGCGGCCGCTTTGCGACCGCAACTGTTGCTGTCCGAATGGACGGGATTTGAAGCCAGAAGTGAGTGCGGAGGAGTGAGAAGTGAGGAAGAACACCCTCATCACTCACTCCTCGCGGCGAAGCCGCTACTCACTCCTCGCCCTCAGACGTCGTGGTTGTCCGTGTACGGGATCAGCGCCAGGAAACGGGCGCGCTTGACCGCGGTGGACAGCTGGCGCTGGTAACGGGACTTGGTGCCGGTGACGCGGCTCGGCACGATCTTGCCGTTCTCGGTCAGGTACTGGCGCAGGGTGTTGAGATCCTTGTAGTCGATCTCTTTCACGCCTTCGGCGGTGAACTTGCAGAACTTGCGGCGACGGAAGAACTTGGACATGGGTGGTCTCCTCAGGCGGCTTCGGCGTTGTCGGATTCGGTCGAAGCGGCGTTGCCGGCCTCGCCTTCCTCGTCGTCACGGCGACGACGCTCGCCACGCTCGGGCTTGTCGCCCTTCTCGTCCTTGTTCTTCATGATCAGGGACTGCTCGGTGTCCGGGCCATCGCGCTTGATGACCAGGTTGCGCAGCACCGCATCGTTGAAACGGAAGCTTTCGACCAGCTCGTTCAGCACGGCCTGGTCGGCCTCGATGTTGAGCAGCACGTAGTGGGCCTTCACCAGGTTCTGGATCGGGTACGCCAGCTGGCGGCGGCCCCAGTCTTCCAGACGGTGGATCTTGCCGTTGCCGCCTTCGATCAGCGCCTTGTAGCGCTCGATCATGGCCGGCACCTGCTCGCTCTGGTCCGGATGGACCAGGAACACGACTTCATAGTGACGCATCGTTCTTACCTTTCGGATGTGGGCCCGGCGGGATATCCCGTGGGCGGAACAGCCCCCCGGACGCCCGGAACGGACGCGGTGGGGCAAGGACCCGGCCGCCTGTCAGCGGTCGGAAGCAGGAAAGTATGGCAGGTCAGTAACTTAGGGGCAAGTCCTGCCCCCGGACATCGCTCAGGCGGCGTCCGCCGAGGTGGTGAAGCTCTCGCCGCAACCGCATTCGGCGGCCGCGTTGGGGTTGCGGAAGGTGAAGGTCTCGGACAGGCCCTGCTTGGCGAAATCGATCTCCGTGCCATCGACCAGCGGCAGGCTGGTCGCGTCCACGTAGATCTTCACTCCGTCGAACTCGAACACCGTGTCGCCCGCGCGCTCGTCGCGCGCCAGGTCGGCCACGTGGCCCCAACCGGAGCAGCCGGTACGGGTCACGCCGAATCGCAGGCCCAGGGCACCCGGCGTCTGCGCGACGAAACGCTGCACACGTTCGAGGGCGACGGGGGTAAGGGTGATGGCCATGGGCTGCTCCTGTGCGACACCGGGAATTATAGCCGCGGGCGCACCGTCGGCCGTGCGGCTCTTGCTAAACTCCGCGTTCCATAAATATGTCTGTTATCGAAGGATTCAAGCCATGACGGTGGTGAGCGTCGAACATGCGCTGGCGGGCAAGCTCCCGGCCGGCGGCGAGGTCACGGTGCGCGGCTGGGTGCGCACGCGGCGCGATTCCAAGGCGGGCCTGTCCTTCGTCAACGTCAGCGACGGGTCGTGCTTCGCGCCGATCCAGGTGGTGGCACCCGATTCGCTGCCCAACTACGAATCCGAGATCAAGCACCTGACCACCGGGTGTTCGGTCATCGCCACCGGCACGCTGGTGGCCTCCCAGGGCCAGGGCCAGAGTTTCGAGATCCAGGCGTCGTCGATCGAGGTGGTCGGCTGGGTCGAGGACCCGCTCACCTACCCCATGCAGCCCAAGCAGCACTCGCTGGAGTACCTGCGCGAGTTCGCCCACCTGCGTCCGCGCACCAACCTGTTCGGCGCGGTCACCCGCATCCGCCACTGCCTGGCGCAGGCGGTGCACCGGTTCTTCCACGAGCGAGGCTTCTACTGGATCAGCACGCCGATCATCACGACCTCCGACGCCGAGGGCGCCGGCCAGATGTTCCGCGTCTCCACGCTGGACCTGGCCAACCTGCCGCGCAACGGCAAGGGCGAGGTGGACTTCTCGCGCGACTTCTTCGGCAAGGAGACCTTCCTGACCGTGTCCGGCCAGCTGAACGTGGAGGCCTACTGCCTCAGCCTCAGCAAGGTCTATACCTTCGGTCCGACCTTCCGCGCGGAGAACAGCAACACCACGCGCCACCTGGCCGAGTTCTGGATGATCGAACCCGAGATCGCGTTCGCCGACCTGACGGCCGACGCCGACCTGGCCGAGGACTTCCTGAAATACCTGTCCCGCACGGTGCTGTCGGAGCGCGCGGACGACATGGCCTTCATCGCCGAGCGCGTGCAGAAGGACGCGATCACCCGGCTGGAGTCGTTCATCAACGCGCCGTTCGAGCGGATCGACTACACCGACGCGATCGACCTGCTACAGAAGTCGGGCAAGAAGTTCGACTTCCCGGTCGAATGGGGCCTGGACCTGCAGACCGAGCACGAGCGCTGGCTGACCGAAGAGCACGTCGGCCGTCCGGTGGTGGTGATGAACTACCCCGAGCACATCAAGGCCTTCTACATGCGCCTGAACGATGACGGCCGCACCGTCGCCGCGATGGACGTGCTGGCACCGGGCATCGGCGAGATCATCGGCGGCAGCCAGCGCGAGGAGCGCCTGGACGTGCTGGATGCGCGCATGGCCCAGTTCGGCCTGGATCCGGCGCACTACCAGTGGTACCGCGACTTCCGCCGCTACGGCGGCGTGCCGCACGCGGGCTTCGGCCTGGGCTTCGAACGGCTGGTGGTCTACGTCTGCGGACTGTCCAACATCCGCGACGCGATCGCCTACCCGCGCGCACCCGGCAACGCGGAGTTCTGATGCTCCTGTTCTTCGCGCTCTGCTTCGTCGGCGTGGCCATCGCGGGCTTCTGCGCCTTCGTCATCTTCTGGCCATTGACGCTGGTGCACGTCCGCGACCGCCATGCCGCCCTGGGCGCGCAATGGGGCGAAAGCGCATTCCTCAAACCTGTCGCCCTGCGCTGGCTGCTGTCGGGCGATTACCGCCGCATCCCGGATACCTCGTTGTCGGGGTTGGCGACACCGGCACGCATCTCGCTGTGCGTGATCTTCTTCGGGCTGGCGATGGCGGGCCTGTTGGCGCTATGGGCGGAGGCCTTCGCATGACCCCGTTTCTCCGTGACGACTGGTACCTGGCTTCGCTCGGCCGCACGCTGATCTGGGCGCGCCTGCGCGTACTGGAAGCCGGTACCGCCGAAGTACTGGACAGCGACGGCAATACCCTGCCCTACGACAGCGAGGACAGCGCCCGCGCCGCGTTGTTCGATGCCGAGTTCGTCGCCTTCGACGGCCTGGACGAGGACGACGCCCTGGCACGCGGCTTCTCGCTGGCCGGCGTGCAGCCGCCGCAGGGCGACGACGATGCCGCGCTGGTGCCGCTGATGGTGCAGTCGCTCGGCGCCCGCGCCTGACCCGGCGATGTACACGCCGCGCGCGTTTGCAGAAACCGACCTGACCGGACTCGACCGGCTCATCGAGCGCGACGCCTTCGTCACGCTGGTCACCGTGGCCGATGGGCTGCCTTTTGTCAGCCATCTGCCCGTGCTGTATGCGCGCGACGGCGACCGGATCGTGATCGAAGGGCATTGGGCCCGGCCGAATCCGCAGGCGCGCCATGCGGGGCCCGCCCTGGTGATCGTGCATGGTCCGCACGCCTACCTGTCGCCGGGCTGGTACGCGGACAAGGAAGAGGCGGCCCGCGTGCCGACCTGGAACTACGCCGTCGCCCATCTGCAGGGCACGCTGGAGAGTACCGAGGACACCGATCAGCTTGCTTCGATCGTGGATCGCCTGAGCCAGGCGAACGAGGCCCGCGTCGGCAACGACTGGCGCTTCGAACACGACCGCGACGATCATGTCCGTCAGCTGCGCGGGATCATCGGCTTCCGCTTCACGGTCGACCGCGTCGAGCTGAAGTTCAAGCTCAGCCAGAACCATCCGGTCGCCAATGTCGAGGGGGCCGCCGCCGCGCTGCACCGGCTCGGCGGCGAAGACAACGTGGCGGTCGCCGACCTCATGCGCGAGCGCCTGGCCCCTCGGGCAGGCGACATGGGCGCGGCGTAAGTCGCGAAGCGTTATCCCGGCCCCGCGCCTGGAGGGAGGGAGATCGTCGCGACTCACGTCGCTCCCACAAGGCTACACTCGCTCCAGTTCCGTCCTGGACCTTCGCATGGACCTCAACCTCACCGGCCGGCACGCCCTCGTCTGCGGCGCCTCCGAAGGCATCGGCCGCGCCGCCGCCCATGAACTGGCGCTGCTGGGCGCCAGCGTCACGCTGCTGGCGCGTCGCGCCGATGTACTGGCGGAGGTGATGGCCACCCTGCCCCGTACCCCCGGCGAACAGCACCATGACGGCATCGCCGTCGATGTCGCCGACGCCTCGCCCCTGCAGGCCAAGGTGGCGGCACTCGCCGCGGCCCGCCCGATCCACATCCTTGTCAACAATACCGGCGGCCCACCCGGCGGACGCGCCATCGACGCCGTTGCCGACGATTACCTGGCCGCCTTCCACCGCCACCTGCTCGCCAACCAGTTGCTTGCGCAGTTGACGGTACCCGGCATGCGAGCCGCCGGATGGGGCCGCATCATCAATGTGGTCTCCACTTCGGTGAAGGAACCCATCGCCAACCTCGGCGTCTCCAACACGATCCGTGGCGCCGTCGGCAGCTGGGCCAAGACGCTATCGAAGGAACTGGGGGCCTACGGCATCACCGTCAACAACGTGCTGCCCGGTTACACGCGTACCGGGCGCCTGGAGCAGATCCTGCGCGACCGCGTGCAGGCCACCGGCAAGGACGAAGCCGCCGTCAGCGCGGCGATGCTGGCCTCGGTGCCCGCAGGCCGCTTCGCTGAGGCCCATGAGGTGGCGGCGGCGATCGCCTTCCTCGCCACGCCCGCCGCAGGCTATGTCAACGGGGTCAGCCTGGCCGTCGACGGCGGCCGCATGCAGTCCATCTGACCCCACCCGGAAGCGGCTTGCCAGCCGGGTTAAGCTAGTGGGCATGGAACGCTACAGCCACTTCATCGATGGCGAACCGCGCCCCGCAGGCGCCTGGCGTCCCGTCTTCGAGCCGGCGTCGGCCGAGGTCTACGCCGAGGTCGCCGATGGCGGCGAGACCGAGGTGCTGGAGGCCGTTGAGGCCGCGGAAGCGGCCTTTCCGTCGTGGGCCGCACTGGCGCCCAGCGCCCGCGCCCGCTGGCTGGAACGGCTGGCCGACGCGCTGGAGGCCAGGCTGGCGCTTTTCGCGGCGGCGGAGTCGCGCGATGCCGGCAAGCCGCTGGCGCTGGCGCGCGACATCGAGATTCCCAGGGCGGTCGCCAACCTGCGCTTCTTCGCGCATGCGGCCACGCAGTTCGCCAGCGAATCGCACCACGGCGAGGCCGGGCTGAATTACACGCTGCGCGCACCGCTGGGCGTGGTGGCCGCGATATCGCCGTGGAACCTGCCGCTCTACCTGTTCACCTGGAAGATCGCGCCCGCGCTGGCCGCCGGCAACACCGTGGTGGCCAAACCGTCCGAGATCACACCCGCCACCGCGACGATGCTGGGCATGCTGGCGGCCGAGATCGGCCTGCCGCGTGGCGTGCTGAACATCGTGCACGGCAGCGGGCCGGCCGTGGGCGAACCGCTGGTGCTGCATCCGGCCGTCAAGGCCGTGTCGTTCACCGGCAGCACCGCGGTGGGCCGGCGCATCGCCGGACTGGCCGGGCCGCAGCTGAAGAAGGTCTCGCTGGAACTGGGCGGCAAGAACGCCACGCTGGTGTTCGCCAACAGCGACTGGCGCGCACACCTGGACACCCTGCTCCGCTCCGCCTTCCAGAACGCCGGCCAGATCTGCCTGTGCGGCTCGCGCCTGCTGGTGCAGCAGGCGATCCATGATGAATTCCGCGAAGCCCTGATCGATCGCGCCAGCGCGCTGCAGGCCGGGCCGCTGGACGAGCCGGCCACCCGGCTGGGCGCGATGGTGTCGCAGGCGCACTTCGAGAAGGTGCTCGGCTGCATCGCCCGTGCCCGCGTCGAAGGCGGGCGCGTGCTGACCGGCGGGCACGCGCTGGACCGGCCCGGCTGGTTCATCGCGCCCACGGTGATCGAAGGGTTGGGCCCGCAGGCCGCCACCAACCGCGAGGAGATCTTCGGCCCGGTGGTGACGCTGCAGCCCTTCGAGGACGAGGCGCACGCGCTGTCGCTGGCCAATGCCGGCGACTATGGACTGGCGGCGACCGTCTGGACGCGCGACCTGGACCGCGCCCATCGCCTGGCCGCGCAGCTGCGCGCCGGCATCGTCTGGATCAACACCTGGATGACCCGCGACCTGCGCACGCCGTTCGGCGGCATGGGCGCGTCCGGCCTGGGCCGCGAGGGCGGCCTGGAGGCCATGCGGTTCTTCACCGAACCCAAGAACGTCTGCATCGCATTGCGCTGAGGAAGAACCCAACGAATGAGCGAACTTTCCGAACTCGAGAAGCTGCTGCAGAACAACCGCGACTGGGCCGACCGCATCAAGCAGGAAGACCCGGGCTTCTTCAAGCGGCTGTCGCAGCAGCAGTCCCCCCGCTACCTGTGGATCGGCTGCTCCGATTCGCGCGTGCCGGCCAACCAGATCCTCGGGCTGGACCCCGGCGAGGTCTTCGTCCATCGCAACATCGCCAACGTGATGTCGCATGGCGACCTCAACGCGCTGTCGGTGATCCAGTTCGCCGTCGACATCCTGAAGGTCGAACACATCCTGCTGGTCGGCCATTATGGCTGCGGCGGCGTGCATGCGGCCATGACCGGCCTGCGCGTGGGCCTGGCCGACAACTGGCTGCGCCATGTGGCCGATGTGGCGATGAAGCACGCGGACCTGCTGGGGCAGGTCGATACCGAATCCCTGCGGCACGCGCGCCTGTGCGAGCTGAACGTGATCGAGCAGGTCTTCAACGTCTGCCAGACCACTGTCGTGCAGGATGCGTGGGCGCGTGGACAGCCGCTGGCGGTCCATGGCTGGGTCTACAGCCTGTTCGATGGGCGCGTGCGCGAGCTGGGCATGGATGTGGCCGCGCAGGACGAACTGCAGCCGGCCTACCAGCGCGCCCTCGCCTCGGTCCCGCCCAAGGGCAAACGCGATGAATGAGGGCGTGCAGGCCGCCGCCGCGCCCAGGCCGGTCGGCCACTACCCGCATGCGCGGCGGGTCGGCGACCTGCTGTTCCTCTCGGGGATCGGTCCGCGCGATCCCGCCACGAACGCGATTCCTAACGGTATCGAAGCCCAGACCCGCGCGGTATTCGCCAATGTCCGGGCCGTGCTGGAAGCCAGCGGTGCCTGCTGGGAAAGCCTGGTGGACGTGACGGTGTACCTGACCGACATGGCGGGCGACTTCCCCGGATACAACCGGGTCTGGGCCGACCATTTCCCCGATCCCGCCGTGGCTCCGTGCCGTACCACGCTGGGCATCACGGCCCTGCCCACGCCCATCTCCATCGAACTCAAGTGCGTCGCGCACGTGCCGGAGCGCCGCTGACATGCTGCCGAACCCACTCAACCTGCAGGCCTGGATCGAGGAACACCGTCATCTGCTGAAGCCGCCCGTCGGCAACAAGTGCATCTACGACGGGGATTTCATCGTGATGGTGGTGGGCGGCCCCAACCAGCGCACGGACTACCATTACGAAGAAGGCCCGGAGTGGTTCTACCAGTTGGAGGGCGAGATGGTGCTGCGCATCCAGGAGGATGGCGCCCCGCGCGACATCCCGCTCCGCGCCGGCGAGATCTTCCTGCTGCCCCCGCGCGTGCCGCATTCGCCGCAGCGCATGCCGGGCTCGGTCGGCCTGGTGATCGAACGCAAACGCCTGCCGTACGAGGACGATGGCCTGCTGTGGTTCTGCGAGCGCTGCAACCACAAGGTGTACGAGGAGTACTTCCACCTCAACGACATCGAACAGGACTTCTTCCGCGTGTTCGAAGCGTTCTACCGCAACGACGACCTGCGCACCTGCAAGGCCTGCGGCCATCTGAACCCCCGGCCGAGCCGTTACGAGATGCAGGCGGATTCGCAGGCCGACATCACCTGAGCTTGCACTTGCCCAATCTGGGCATTATCGTGCCCGATATGGGCATGAACGACTCCCTCCGTCCCGGGAAGGTCAGCGAGGCCGCGGCGCGTTACGCCGCCGCCAGCCTGTCCGGGGCACTGTTCACCACCACCCAGCAACGCGTCCTGGGCTGCCTGTTCGGCGAGTCAGGGCGCAGCTATGCGGTCAATGAGCTCATCCAGGCCACGGGCGCCGGCAGCGGCGCCGTCCAGCGCGAGCTGGCCCGTCTTGCCGGCAGCGGCCTGCTGACCGTCGAGCATGTCGGCAACCAGAAGCGCTATCGCGCCAACCCCGACGCCCCGATCCACGACGAACTCGTCTCCATCGTCCGCAAGACCTTCGGCCTGGCCGAGCCGTTGCGCGAAGCGCTGGCACCGCTGTCCGACCGCATCCATGCCGCGTTCCTGTACGGTTCGATCGCCAAGGGCAGCGACACCGCCCGCAGCGACATAGACCTGATGGTGATTGCGGACGACCTGGCTTACGCCGAGGTCATGCTGGCACTGCATCCCGTCGCGGAACGGCTGGGCCGGCCGATCAATCCCACCGTATACGCGCGCGACGAACTGCGCAGCCGCCTGGATGCCGGCAACAGCTTCGTCGGCCGCGTACTGCAACAGCCGCGGCAATGGTTGATCGGAGGCGAAGATGACCTCGCCACTTGAGAAGCTGGCCGCCCACAGCGGCCCGCTCAGCCCGGAGCCGCCCGACAAGAAGGAAACCGCCGGCCTGCTCCGCTCGGGACTGGCCCGCCTGGCCGACGCCCACAACCAGGCGTTGTCGCTGGAGAGCCGCTTCGACCTGGCGTACAACGCCGCGCACGCGATGAGCCTGGCGGCGCTGCGCCGCGCAGGCTTCCGCGCCCGCCACCGCTACATCGTCTTCCAGGTGCTGCCGCATACCCTGGGCGTGGGCCCTGAGGTGTGGCGCGTCCTGGCCAAGGCGCACGACCTGCGCAACCTGGCCGAGTACGAGGGCCACGTGGACGTCGACCGACGCCTGGTCAACGATCTGATCGCCGCCTGCGAGCGCGTGTCCGACGCGCTGGAACGATGACGGCGAACGCCCGTACCCTGACGGGTCGCGTTCGGCACTGCAGCGCGAATTCCCCGCACGTCACCCCTACAATCCCACGATGCTGAAGATCGACACCCATGCGCATTTCCTGCCCCGCGACTGGCCCGACCTGGCCGCCAAGTACGGGGATGTGCGCTTTCCGGTGATCCACCACGGCGACGACGGCCGCCACCGCATCTACAAGGACGGCAAGTTCTTCCGCGAAATCTGGCCAAAGACCTGGGATCCGGAAGAGCGCATCGCCGATTACGCCCGCTTCGGCGTGCAGGTACAGGTCATCAGCACCGTGCCGGTGATGTTCAGCTATTGGGCCAAGCCGCATCACGCACTGGAACTGCACCAGGCGCTCAACGACCACACCGCCGCGGCCTGCCGCGACTATCCGCGCCACTACGCCGGCATCGGCACGGTGCCGCTGCAGTCGCCGCGCCTGGCCGTGCAGGAGCTGGAGCGCTGCATGGACCAGCTGGGCCTGCAGGGCGTGCAGATCGGCAGCCATGTCAACGACTGGAACCTGGATGCGCCCGAGTTGTTCGAGTTCTTCCAGGCGGCGAGCGAGCTGGGGGCGGCCATCCTGGTGCATCCCTGGGACATGATGGGCGCGGCGTCGATGCCCAAGTACTGGTTGCCGTGGCTGGTCGGCATGCCGGCGGAGCAGTCGCGCGCGGCCTGCTGCCTGATCTTCGGCGGCGTACTGGAGCGCCTGCCCGAGTTGAAGGTCTGCTTCGCCCACGGCGGCGGCAGCTTCCCGTACACCATTGGCCGCATCGAGCATGGCTTCAACATGCGCCCGGACCTGGTGGCCACCGACAACCCCCGCAATCCGCGCGACTATCTAGGCCGCGTGTACTTCGACTCCTGGGTCGCCGATCCGCGCGCGCTGCGCTACCTGCTGGACACCGTCGGCCACGAGCGGGTGATGCTGGGCACCGACTATCCGTTCCCGCTGGGCGAACAGGAACCCGGGGCGGGCATCGCGGCCCTCGGGCTCGACGACACGCAGCAGGCACGCCTCTATCACGGTACGGCGCTGGAATGGCTGGGCCTGCCGGCGTCGAGGTTCCTATGATGGCGCCGTCTGTAGGAGCGACGTCAGTCGCGACCATACGGCAAGACATCGCGACGACTTTCACTGTCTCCGCGGGAAACCGGCCAATCCGATGCCATCGCTATTGACACTCTCCGGTAGCGACTGACGTCGCTCCTACAACACACCGACCCTATCCAACCCGATGACCGACCCGCTGTCCCGTACCCACATCATCGCGCTCGACGCCGCCGACCCGCTGCGACCGCTCCGCAACGACTTCCTGATTCCGCGCCACAAGCACAACGACCAGGTCTATTTCTGCGGCAACTCACTGGGCCTCCAACCCAAGGGTGTCCGCGGCTACATCAACGAAGTGCTGGACAAGTGGGCGAACGAGGCCGTCGAGGGCCACTTCACCGGCAGCGCACAGTGGATGACCTACCACGAACTGGTACGCGAACCCCTGGCGCGACTGGTCGGCGCGCAGCCGTTGGAAGTGGTCGCGATGAACACGCTGACCGCCAACCTGCACCTGATGATGGTGAGCTTCTACCGGCCTACCACGGAGCGGCCGGCCATCCTGATGGAAGCCGGGGCGTTTCCCTCGGACCGGCATGCGATGGAGTCCCAGATCCGCTTCCACGGCTTCGATCCGGCGACGGACCTGATCGAAGTGGAGCCGGACCAACAGGACGGCACGTTCTCGATGGCCACCATCGAGCGTGCCATCGCCGAACACGGCCCGCGCCTGGCGCTGGTGCTGTGGCCCGGCATCCAGTACCGCACCGGCCAGGCCTTCGACCTGGCGGAGATCGCGCGGCTCGGCCATGCGCAGGGTGCCGTGGTCGGCGTCGACCTGGCGCACGCGGTGGGCAACCTGCCGTTGCGGCTGCACGACAGCGGGGTGGATTTCGCGGTCTGGTGCCACTACAAGTACCTCAACTCCGGACCGGGCGCCGTCGCCGGCTGCTTCGTGCATGCGCGGCACGCGCAGACGGACCGTCCGCGTTTCGCGGGCTGGTGGGGTCATGAAAAGAACACACGTTTCCGCATGGGGCCCGAGTTCGTGCCCACGCCGGGCGCCGAAGGGTGGCAGCTGAGCAATCCGCCGATCCTGGGACTGGCCCCCCTGCGCGCTTCACTGGAGCTGTTCGACAAGGCCGGCGGCATGGAGGCGGTGCGCACCAAGTCGCTGAAGCTGACCGGCCTGCTGGAGGCCCTGATCCGGGCACGCCTGGCCGATGTGCTGCAGATCGTCACACCCGCCGATCCGGCGCAGCGCGGCGCGCAGTTGTCGCTGTGCGTCGCGGGCGGGCGCGAACGCGGGCGCGAGCTGTTCGAGTACCTGATGTCCGTGGGCGTGGTCGGCGACTGGCGCGAGCCGGACGTGATCCGCATTTCCCCTGCCCCGCTGTACAACCGCTACATGGACGTCCACCGCTTCGTCGAGGAAGTCGAGACGTGGCGGGGGTTCTGACCCGGAGGAAACATCGTGGGCACTGACGCTCGGCGACACATCACTATCATCGGGGCCGGCCTGGCGGGCGCCCTGCTGGCCACGCTGATGGCGCGTGCGGGCTGGCGTGTCGACGTGCATGAGAAGCGTGGCGACCCGCGCGTGAAGGGCTACGAGGGCGGCCGCTCCATCAACCTGGCCCTGGCCGAACGTGGCCGCCATGCGCTGCGCATGGCCGATGCCGATACCGCCGTGATGCGCCAGGCCGTGATGATGCGCGGACGCATGGTCCATGCGCTGGACGGCCGCCAGCAGCTGCAACGCTACGGACGCGACGATTCCGAGGTGATCTGGTCCATCCATCGGGGCGACCTGAACATCACGCTGCTGGATCTGGCCGAACAGGCCGGCGCGCACCTGCATTTCCACCACCGGCTGGAAGGCGTCGATTTCGATGCCCATGTCGCGCGCTTCGTCGATGACCGAGATGGCCGTCGCATCGAACGCACCTTCTCCGCGCTGGTCGGTGCCGATGGCGCCGGCTCCTCGCTGCGTGCGGCGATGCAGGCACGCGAGGACCTGGGCGAGCGGACCGAGTTCCTCGACCACGCCTACAAGGAACTGGAAATCCCGCCCGCCGCGGATGGCGGTTTCATCATGGAGCCCCATGCGCTGCACATCTGGCCGCGCGGCCACTACATGTGCATCGCCCTGCCCAACGACGAACGCACCTTCACCGTCACCCTGTTCCTGCCGAACGAGGGCGACCCCAGCTTCGCCAGCGTGCGCACCGGGGCGGAGGCGAAGGCGCTGTTCCTGCGCGACTTCCCCGACGCCGTGCCGCTGATTCCGGAGTTGGAACAGGATTGGGAAGCCAACCCGGTCGGAGTGCTCGCCACGCTGTATCTGGACCGGTGGCATCTCGGCGGCAAGGCCGTGCTGCTGGGGGACGCGGCCCACGCGATGGTGCCGTTCCACGGCCAGGGCATGAACTGTGCGTTCGAGGACTGCGTGGCCCTGGCACGCCACCTTCAGGCCACCGACGACCTGGCCACCGCTTTCGCTGCGTTCGAAGCCGAGCGCAAGCCCGATGCGCTGGCCATCCAGCAGATGGCGCTGGAGAACTACGTCGAGATGCGCGACAAGGTGGACGACCAGGGTTTCCTGCTGCAGCGCGAGCTAGAACTGGCCCTGCAGCAGCGCCACCCCGGCCGCTTCGTCCCCCACTACACGATGGTCAGTTTCATGCGCATTCCGTATTCCATGGCCAGGCACCGCAGCGAGCTGCAGCGCGACCTGCTGGTTCGCCACACGCAAGGGCGCACGACGCTGGAGGGGCTGGACTGGAACGCGGTGGACGCGGATGTCGTGGCCACGCTGACCCCGCTGGAGGACATTCCGGGATGAGCACAGGCATGGCCCTCGGCAGGCACGCCGTTTTTGCAGCGATTTCCATGCGGGTCGCGCAGCACACCATGTCCACGAACCGCTGAAGGCAGGCCCGCGATGGCTGGAAGCTTCCTGTTCTACGACCTGGAGACCTTCGGCGCCGATCCGCGCCGCAGTCGCATCGCACAGTTCGCCGCGGTGCGCACCACGCCGGCGCTGGACGTGATGGAGGAGCCGCTCAGCTTCTTCGTGCAGCCGGCGGACGACCTGCTGCCCTCCCCCATCGCCACCCTGATCACCGGCATCACGCCCCAGCGGGCGCTTCACGAGGGCGTGAACGAAGCCGAGGCCTTCGCGCGCATCGCCGACGAGATGGGCCGCCCCGAGACCTGCACCCTCGGCTACAACAGCCTGCGCTTCGACGACGAATTCGTCCGCCACGGGCTGTTCCGCAACTTCCACGAACCCTACGAGCGCGAATGGCGCGGCGGCAACTCGCGCTGGGATCTGCTGGACGTGATGCGGCTGATGCACGCGCTGCGGCCCGACGGGATCGTCTGGCCGCGGCGGGACGACGGCGCCACCTCGTTCCGGCTCGAGCACCTGGCGCTGGCCAACCGCGTCCGCGACGGCGACGCGCACGAAGCGTTGTCGGACGTGTTCGCCACCATCGGCCTGGCCCGACTGATGCGTCAGGCGCAGCCGCGCCTGTGGGATTACGCGCTGCAGCTGCGCGACAAGCGCTTTGCCGCGCGCCTGCTGGATACCACCGCGATGCTGCCGGTCCTGCATGTTTCACAGCGCTACCCCGCCAGCCGGCTGTGCGCGGCGCCAGTGCTGCCGTTGACGCGTCACCCGCGGATCGACAACCGCGTGGTGGTGTTCGACCTGGACAGCGACCCGGCACCGCTGCTGGCGATGGCGCCCGCCGACATCGCCGACCGGCTGTATACCCCGGCAGCCGACCTGCCGGAGGGTGAACAGCGCGTGCCGCTGAAGGAAGTGCACCTGAACCGGTCCCCCGCCCTGGTGGCGTGGTCGCACCTGCGGCCGGCCGACATGGACCGCCTGGGCATCGATCCGGCGCGCTGCGAGCGCCACGCCGCGACGCTGCGCCAAGCCGGCCCCGCCCTGGCGGAGAAGGTGCGCCAGGTGTTCGCGGGCGAACGCATCAGCACACCCGGCGACGTGGACGCCTCGTTGTACGACGGCTTCCTGGGCGATGCGGACAAGCGGCGCTTCACCGACGTGCGCACCACGCCGCCTGCCCTGCTCGGCCAGCGCGATTTCGGGTTCCGCGATGCGCGCCTGCCGGAATTGCTGTTCCGCTACCGGGCACGCAACTGGCCCGGTACGCTCGCGCCGGAAGAGCGGGAACGTTGGGATGCCTACCGTCGCGACCGCCTTGCAGCGGGCAGCAACCTGTCGGAGTACAGCTTCGAGAGCTTCGATGCCGAACTGTCGGCCTTGCGCGCCAGCCACGGGGGCGATGCCGGGCGGCTGGCCCTGCTGGACAAGCTGCAGCAGTGGCGCCAGGAGCTGGAAGCGGGGCTCTAGCGCGCATCGAGGACAATCCTGTCGGTCATTTGACGCCGGCCTGACTACAATCGGCACATGGCCACCTACTTCTCGGATGCCAGCTTCAAGTTCCTGCGCGGACTGGCCCGCCACAACGACAAGACCTGGTTCAACGCCCACAAGGCGCAGTACGAAGACCATGTACGCCAGCCGTTCCTGCGCCTGCTGACCGACCTGCAGCCCGACCTCGCCGCGGTCAGCCTGCACTTCCGCTCGGACCCGAAGACCGTCGGCGGCTCGCTGTTCCGCATCTATCGCGACGCCCGTTTCTCCAACGACAAATCGCCGTACAAGTCGTGGCAGGGCGCACGCCTGTTCCACGAGCGCCACAAACAGGTGCCCGCGCCGTCCTTCTACCTGCACCTGCAGCCGGGGGAGTGCTTCGTCGGTGCCGGTCTGTGGCATCCGGAACCCGACACGCAGCGCCGGGTCAGGCAGTTCATCCTGGACAATCCGGGAAGCTGGAAGAAGGCCGCGCACGATGCGTCCTTCCGTCGGCGCTTCGAGTTCGAGGAAAGCGAAAAGCTGGTGCGGCCGCCGCGCGGATTTCCCACCGACTTCGAGTTCATCGAAGATCTGAAGCACCGCAACTTCGTGTTCTGGCGTTCGCTCGACGATGCCACGATGACCGGGCCGCGCCTGCGGCAGACCGTGGCGGGTGACCTCAAGGCACTGGGACCGTTCGTGGACTACCTGTGCGCCGCACTGGACCTGGAGTTCTGAACCGGAGGCCCCGCCCATGAAGAAGCCGCTCGTGATCGGCCTGCTGCTCGCCGCGATCGTCGCCCTGGCCAGCTACGTCGCGGCCGGTCCTTACCTGGCCCTCCACGGCATCCGCACCGCACTGGCCGAGCAGGACACCGCTAGGCTGGAGCGGCACGTGGATTTTCCCGCACTGCGGGTCAACCTGCGCGCACAGGTGGAGGACCACCTCGCGCGTCGGGCCGGGCCCGGGGTCTCGTCCAACCTGTTCGGTGCGGCCGCGCTATCGCTGGCCAACCAGGTCCTCGGCCGCGGCGTTGACACGCTGGTCACTCCGATGGGTATCGCCGCCGTCCTCCAGGGACGTGCGACGTGGAAGCGCGCGGTCGGCGAGACGGTCGGCGGCGACACCCATGCGCCCGCCGTGCCAGCCGACCCCCTGAAGCAGGCCGAACACCGCTACGAATCCCTGTCACGCTTCACCGCAACCGTGCAGGACGACGACGGCGATCCCGTCGTATTCGTCCTGACGCGCCAGGGCCTGCGCTGGCGGCTGACCGACATCCGCTTGCCGCTCTGAGTCCACGTGGGCTCAGTCCCGCGGCACCGGCGCACCCGACCACTGCGCACCGGCCTGCGGCAGCGCCAGACGGAAAAGCTCGGCCACCGTGCGCACGCGCTCGAGCATCTGCATGCGCGATGCGTCCCCCAGTGCGTCATCGGGATCGGCGTCGTGCCAGAGGAAGGCCAGCAGGACGGCCTTCTTTTCGTACGTATCCACGCGGGTATGGCCACTGACGCGCTCGATGCGTCGCGTCCAACTGCTCTGCCAATAGAAGTGTCGGCGGTCGGCGAAGTGTTCGCAACACGGCAGGAAATAGAACGGTGACGAGGCGCCCTCCAGCACATCCAGTCCTTCGGTGATCGTGAAGGCGTAGACGCGTTCGCCATCGTGGGCGAAGCGGGTTTCGGGTATCAGTTGGAACCGCTCTGCGGCGGCCTCGGGTACCCAGGCTCCCCTGCAGTAGAGCCGCGCTCCGATACGCGCGTAATGCGGCGACAGCACCTCGAATGCATCAAGTGCGTCACGTGGCACGCGCATCATTCGGCTCTTGTTGGGCAGCCAGTAGCTGACGTAGTGCAGTCTTCGCCCATCGTCCACGTACGCCCAGAAATCCGGCCCTTCACCGCCCTGCTTCAATACGCGGCAGCGGGCGGCCGGCAGTTCCAGGTCGTAGACCTTCTCCTCCATGATCCGTTGGCTGCCCCATTCCCTCCGCCGGTGCAGCAGATGCAGGCGGCCTTCGCGTTCTTCCAAGCACACGACGCATTCCCCCCGAAACTCCGCACGGCTGCGGAGTGGCTTTCGCCTATACCTATCGAGGTGTCCCCCAGCGCCCGGACAGGCACATCGGGATAGGCATCACGGATTGGCAATCCCATGCGGTACGTGGCCAGCGGCGACGTGATGGCGCGCACTGTCTATGTTGTGCTGCGAGTCGTCGAAGAAGATGTCCGCACCGAAGGCTTCCAGGAACGGCCCCTTGTGGCGGCCGCCCAGGAACAGTGCTTCGTCCAGCCGCACGCCCCACTCGCGGAGCGTGCGGATGACCCGCTCGTGGGCTGGCGCCGAGCGCGCGGTGACCAGCGCCGTGCGGATCGGCGAACGTTCATCGGCCGGGAACACCTGCTGCAGCTGGTGCAGCGCCGACAGGAAGTTGCGGAAGGGACCACCGGACAACGGCTCGCGCGCACGCGCCTGCTCGTGCTTGCCGAAGGCCTCCACGCCCTGCTCGCGCGAGATGCGTTCGCTCTCGTCGCCGAAGATCACCGCGTCGCCATCGAAGGCGATGCGCAGCTGATGCTCGTGGCGTTGCTGCTGAGGCGCACTGGCCGGCAGGATCGTCGCCGCCGCGATCCCGTGTTCCAGCGAGCGGCGCACGGATTCGGGGTTCGCCGACAGGAACAGATCGGTGCCGAACGGCTTCACGTAGGGCCAGGTGGGTTCGCCGGCCGTGAACGTGGCGCGCACGATGCCCAGGCCGTAGTGCTGGATGGAATTGAAGATGCGCAGCCCGGTGTCGGCCGAGTTGCGCGACAGCAGGATCACCTCCACCCGCGGCGTATCGGGCGGCGCGCCGGCGTTCAGTGCCAGCAGTTTGCGTACCACCGGGAAGGCGATGCCGGGCGCCAGCACGTCGTCCTCGTGCGTGCGCTGGTAGTCGCTGTAGGCCTGCACGCCCTCGCGCTCGTACAGGGCGTGGCTCTCTTCCAGGTCGAACAGCGCACGCGAGGTGACCGCGACGGTAAGCAGGCGGGGAGTGTTGTCGGCCATGCGCACAGTATCCGTCATCCGCGCGCACTGCGTGAGACGCTAGCTCCCCGGTGGCGCCGCGATGCGCAACTGGGCCGGCGGTCCGCGCCGGTTGTCAGGCGTCACCGCACGCACTTCCACCACCAGATCGATCGGCTGCTGCTGCGCCGGTGGCCCGTCCTGCCAGAGGAAGACGAACTCGCTGCGCCGCCCGTCCACACGACCGGTCACCGGGGCCTTCGGGAAGATGGACAGCCTGTCCTCGCCCCCTACCACGCGGAACTCGAAGCCCAGCTCACGCAGTTTGTAGTCCGTGCCCCGCGGCCACTCCACGCTCATCGTCAGCAGGCCGCTGGCGTCACAGGACGCCCGGCCATTGATGCCGCGTGTCAGGCTGACCATCTCCAGCGCCGGCGCACGCAGGGCATCGCCCGCCTCCGCTGACGGAACGGCCGCGACGGCGAACGGCACCGTGCCGGTGGACAGGTTGCAGGCGGCTGCATCGGCCGCAAAAAGACAGGCGAAGATCGCCAACGTGCATGTCAACTGCATCGGAACCCCTCCCCGGGTGGATGCGAACCGAACCGCTACGCGGCGCTGGATAACATGCGCTGGCAAAGGGCGGCAAGCCGCAGTGCGGCGGAATCGCGCTGTCCCGGAGACATTGCGACTCAGGTCATGAATTGCTCGCTGAGGATGCGCTCTTCGAGGTTGTGTTCGCGATCGAACAGCAGGGTGACCATGCGGTCGCGTGATTCGCGGATGGTCACTTCCACCACATCGCGCACCTCGTGCGAATCGGCGGTGGCACTGACCGGCCGCTTGTAGGGGTCGAGCACACGGAAGCGGACTTCGGTGTCGGCCTTGAGGATGGCGCCCCGCCAGCGGCGCGGACGGAACGGCGCGATCGGCGTCAGCGCGATGGTGTTCGACCCGAGTGGAAGGATCGGCCCATGGGCGGAGAAGTTGTATGCGGTACTGCCGGCCGGCGTGGCGGTCAGCACGCCATCGCAGATCAGTTCGTCCAGCCGCGTCTCACCGTTGAGGTCGATACGGATGTGCGCGGCCTGGCGGGTCTGGCGCAGCAGCGACACCTCGTTGTACGCGAGCGACGAGATCGATGTACCGGATTCGGTCATCGCCGTCATTTCCAGCGGGCGCAGCTTGGCAGGTTCCGCCGCGGCGATGCGCTCGACCAGCCCGTCGGGCCGGTACTGGTTCATCAGGAAACCGACGGTACCCAGCTTCATCCCGAACACCGGCCTGCCCAGCGCGCCATGCCGGTGCAGCGTCTGCAGCATGAAACCGTCGCCCCCGAGCGCGCACAGGACATCGGCCTGGTCGGGCGCATGCGCGCCATGCTCGGCCTGCAGCACGGCCAATGCCTGCTGCGCCTCCGGCGTGGGGCTGGCGAGGAAGGCGATGCGGGGTGTGGTCATCCGTGGCTCCATCGTCGGGCCTGCACAGCGTACATAAAAAAACGCCGGGAGCGTTTTTCGACGACGCACAGCGTTGGCCCACCCGGCGGCTGCAATGGTGGGCGGCCACAAAAAAGGCGGCCCGAAGGCCGCCTTGTCGACTCATGCAGGCGATGCTCAGCCCTGCGAGGCCAGCTGCCCCAAGCGCTGCACCGCCACCGATGCGGTCGGGTAGTCCAGCGTCTTCTGCGCCGCCAGCTCGTTGAGCATGTTCAGCGTGAAGCGCAGGCCCGCATCGTCGCGGCCCAGCCAGGCCCTGACCTTGGCGTCCGCATTGCCGCCCGGCAGCGACAACACCTGGTTGGTGAGGGTGCGCTGGTGGGCGGCTAGTTCGTCGCGCAGCACGCCTCGCGCCACCGCATGCCAGCGGCCATCCACCTTCAGGGCCTCGATCTGATCCTGCAGCCAGGGTAGGTGCAGCGCCTCGCCCAGGCGGTAGTGGACCTTGGATACCTCGACCGGCTTGAGCTTGCGCGCACGGGCCAGCTCGATGATGTCGCAGGACGGCTCCAGGTACGGCAGCGCCGCGATCTGGCCGGCCAGCGCAGCAGGCAGGCCCTTGTCCTTCCATTCCTGCAGGCTGGCGTTGTACGCCGGGCGCAGCGAGTCGGGCAGCACGCCGTCGGCCGCCCGGATCTCGTTGAAGCCATCGTGGTAGCGCTCCACCGCCGTGGCGATGGCCGGGATCGGACCCTGCCGGGTCAGCAGCCAGCGGGTGAAGTTGCGCTGCACCTGCCAGATGACCTGCAAAGCGTCGATCTGCACCGACTCCGGCACCTTGCCGTCCAGCGCGTCGATCTGGTTCCACAGCGCCCGGGCGTCCAGCGTCTCGCGGGTGATGGTGAACGCCTTGGCCACTTCCGCCGGCGAACGGCCCGTGTCTTCCTGCATGCGCAGCAGGAACGTGGCGCCCATCCGGTTGATGGTGGTGTTGGTGACCGCCGTGGCGATGATCTCGCGCTTCAGGCGGTGCTTCTCCATCTCCGTGGCGTACTTCTTCTGCAGCGGCTGCGGGAAGTAGCGCTGCAGCTCCTTGGACAGGTACGGATCCTCGGGGATATCGGATTCCAGCAGCTGCTGGAACGCGACCAGCTTGGAGTACGACAGCAGCACCGACAGCTCCGGCCGCGTCAGCCCCTGCCCGCGCGCCTTGCGCTCGGCCAGCTCGGCGTCGGATGGCAGGAACTCGATCTGGCGGTCCAGCAGGCCCTGCGATTCCAGGGTCTGGATGAAGTGCTGCTTGGAACCCAGGCGCGACACGCTCATGCGCTCCATCAGGCTGATGGCCTGGTTCTGGCGGTAGTTGTCCCACAGCACCAGTTCGGCCACTTCGCCGGTCATGTCCGCCAGCAGTTTGTTGCGGGCGTCCATCGACAGCTTCTCCGCCTGCACCACGCCGTTGAGCAGGATCTTGATGTTCACCTCATGGTCGGAGGTGTCCACGCCGGCGGAGTTGTCGATGAAGTCGGTATTGAGCAGCACGCCGTGCTGCGCTGCCTCGATGCGGCCCAGCTGGGTCAGGCCCAGGTTGCCGCCCTCGCCCACCACCTTGCAGCGCAGGTCGCGTCCATCGACGCGCAGGCCGTTGTTGGCGCGGTCGCCGACGTCGGCGTGCGTCTCGTTGCTGGCCTTCACGTACGTGCCGATGCCGCCGTTCCATAGCAGATCCACCGGCGCCTTCAGGATGGCGCTCATCAGCTCGTTGGGCGTCATGGACTTCACGCCGTCGGCGATGCCGAGCGCGGCGCGGACTTCCGGCGTGATGTCGATGGACTTGGCGCTGCGCGGATGGATGCCGCCGCCCTTGGAGATCAGCTTGGCGTCGTAGTCCGCCCAGCTGGAACGCGGCACCTTGAACATGCGGGCGCGTTCCTTGAACGACCTCGCCGCATCCGGGTTTGGATCCAGGAAGATATGGCGGTGATCGAACGCCGCGACCAGGCGGATGTGTTCCGACAGCAGCATGCCGTTGCCGAACACGTCGCCGGACATGTCGCCGATGCCCACGCAGGTGAAGTCCTGCGTCTGCGAATCGCGGCCGAGCGCGCGGAAGTGGCGCTTGACCGATTCCCAGGCTCCGCGGGCGGTGATGCCCATGCCCTTGTGGTCGTAGCCCACCGACCCGCCGGACGCGAAGGCGTCGCCCATCCAGAAGCCGTGCGCAAGGGCCAGGCCGTTGGCGATGTCGGAGAACGTGGCCGTGCCCTTGTCGGCTGCGACCACCAGGTACGGGTCGTCCTGATCGTGGCGCACCACGTCCACCGGCGGCACGATCCTGTTGCCCACGATGTTGTCGGTGATGTCCAGCAGACCCTGGATGAACAGCTTGTAGCAGGCGATGCCTTCGGCCAGCACCGCATCGCGGTCGCCGCCCACCGGCGGACGCTTGACGAAGAAGCCGCCCTTCGCGCCGACCGGCACGATGACGGTGTTCTTCACCATCTGGGCCTTCACCAGGCCCAGTACCTCGGTGCGGAAATCCTCGCGTCGATCGGACCAGCGCAGGCCGCCACGGGCCACCGGACCGAAGCGCAGGTGCACGCCTTCCACGCGCGGGCCGTACACGAAGATCTCGCGGTACGGACGCGGCTTGGGCAGGTCCGGCACCTTCGCCGAATCGAACTTGAAACTGATCGTGTGGGCCGGCTGGCCGTCCTTGCCGCGCTGGTAGAAGCTGGTGCGCAGCGTGGCTTCGATCGCGCCCATGAAACCGCGCAGGATGCGGTCGTCGTCCAGGCTGGACACGCGGTCCATCAGCTTCAGCAGCGCCCGGTGCGCGGCTTCGATCTGCTGCTCGCGCTTGCCGCCACGGGCTTCGACCAGGACCGCCAGCGTCTTGGCGGCCGCCTCGTCGTCGCCGGCCAGCGCCTTCAGCTGCTCGGCGAAGCGGTCCTGGCCTTCCTTGATCTGGGCCTTGCTCTCGCTGCCGGTCGCCGGATCGAAACGGGCCTCGAACAGCTCCACCAGCAGGCGGGCCAACAGGGGATAGCGGTTGAGCGTTTCTTCCACGTAGCTCTGCGAGAACGGCACGCCGGTCTGCAGCAGGTACTTGCAGTAGCCGCGCAGCAGCGCGACCTGGCGCCAGGCCAGCCCGGCGGCCAGCACCAGCTTGTTGAAGCCGTCGTTCTCCGCGTCGCCGCGCCAGATGCGCGCGAAGGCCTCCTCGAACGCAGGCGCCAGGCGCTCGACGTCGAATGCGCCGTTGACCGGTTCGACCTCGAACTCCTGGATGTAGCGCGCACCCTGTGCGGTCTCCAGGCGGAACGGATGCTCCGAGATCACGCGCAGGCCCATGTTCTCCATCAGCGGCAACGCGTCGGACAGGGGGATGTCGGTTTCCTGCCGGTACAGGTTCAGGCGCAGGCGACCCTGCCCCGGACGCTTGCGGCGTGATTCGTGCAGGCTCAGGCGCAGGTCGTCCTTGCCGGTCAGCGCGGCCAGGTGCTCGACGTCGCGCGCGGCGCCTTCCGGCGACACCACTTCGATGTAGCCCGCCGGCAACGCACGGCCATAGCCGCCGGCCAGCAGCAGGCCCTTGGATTCGCCATGGCGGGCGATCAGGGTTTCGCGCAGGTCGTCCTGCCAGTTGCGCAGCAGGTGGGCGATGTCGCCTTCCAGCGCCGAGGTGTCGACCTCGACCTGCTCGCCCGCCTTCGGACGGATGGTGATGTGCAGCTGCGCCAGCGGCGATTCGCCCAACAGCACGCTGCTGTCGACGTATTCGCCCCGCATGGCGTCCTTCAGCAGCGACTCGATGCGCAGGCGCACATCGGTATTGAAGCGCTCGCGCGGTATGTAGACCAGTGCCGAGTAGAAACGGCCGTAACGGTCGCGGCGCAGGAACAGCTTGCTGCGCACGCGCTCCTGCAGGCCCAGGATGCCCATCGCCGTGCGGTAGAGCTCCTCGTCGCTGGACTGGAACAGTTCCTCGCGCGGCAGCGTTTCCAGGATGTGGCGCAGGGCCTTGCCGCTGTGGCCGCTGGGCGACAGCCCGGACTTCTGCATCACGTATTCGTGGCGCTCGCGCACCAGCGGGATCTCCCACGGGCGGCGGTTGTAGGCGCTGGAGGTGTACAGGCCGATGAAACGCTGCTCGGCGATCGGGTTGCCCTTGGCGTCGAACTCGAGCACGCCGATGTAGTCCATGTTGCCCGGGCGGTGCACGGTGGAACGGCGGTTGGTCTTGGTGAGGATCAGCGCGTCCACCGAGCCGCCCTGCGGCAGGTAGTGCGCGGCCAGCGTCTTGATGTTGCGCGGCGGCGTGGTGTCGCCCTCGCGCAGGAGGCCCAGGCCGCTGTCCTCGACGGCCGCCAGGATTCCCGTGCCCTTCTCCACGCGGTACTCGCGGTAGCCGAAGAACGTGAAGTGATCGGCAGCGGCCCAGCGCAGGAACTCCTGCGCCTCGCGACGCCCTTCGTCATCGGCCGGCATGCGGCGGGTGGCCATGTCGTCGGCCAGGGCCAGCATCTTCTCGCGCATCGCCGACCAATCGCGCACGATGGCACGGACTTCGTCCAGCACGCTGCGGATGCGCTTCTCGACCTGCGCCATTTCCTCCGGCGGCAGGCGGTCGATCTCGAGCAGCATCAGCGACTCGTGCTTGCCCTCGCCCACGGCAGTGACCTTGCCCGCCCGGTCGCGGGTGAAACGCACCAGCGGATGTCCCAGCACGTGCACGCCCACGCCCATCTCGGCCAGCGCCATGCTCACCGAATCGACCAGGAAGGGCATGTCGTCGTTGACGATCTGCAACACCGTGTGCGGCGAATCCCAGCCGTGCGACTTCTGCGTGGCGTTGAACACGCGCACGTTCGCCGCACCCGGCTTGCGGATGCGCGCGAACGCCAGCATGTCCGTGGCGATGGCGGCCCAGCCCTCGGCACCGTGGTGCGGGTACTCGTCCTCCTCCATGCGCTTGTAGAAGGCTTCGGCGAAGGTCCGTGCTTCCGCCTGGGCGCTGACGCCGGAAATGCGCTTGCGGATCGCGTCCAGGATGGGGGCCAGCGTGAACGCTTCCGCCGTCGAGGCCACCCCTGCCTTGCCCTTCGCGGCCTTGGCCGCCTGCACCGGTCGGGCGGCCACCTTCTTGGTGGGCGTCGCCTTCGGGGTCACCGCCTGGGTGGCCTTGGAGGCTTCCGGTTTGGACGTCTGTTTCGAGGCTTTCTTCGGGCTGCGTGCAGCGTTCATGCAGAGAGTGGCTCAACAAGTGGTAGTCGAATGGTCATTGTATCCCCCGACACCATGACAAGACTTGTTGCGCGGCCACATAAGCAATGCTTGCAAACCTTGGCCGGATTTGTTTGCCCGCGCATGGACCGCAGGATGCGCGCGCCTGCGGACACCATGCGGTGGCGCATGGCGGAGGCCGCTGTCGCCTGGATGCTTCGACGCGCGTGTGGCCCGCGCTGTACACGGAAATAGCGCGGAATCAAGGCTGTTAAATTTCTAAACTGGACGGTATAGTCCAATCCGCATGCGCCCTTCCTCCCCCCTCTCCGCGCTCGATCGACGTCGTAGCCGTGTCCACCAGGCCGTGCGCGAACTCATGGCCGAACAGGGCTTCCGCATCAGCATGGAGGCGGTCGCGGCGCGCGCCGGTTGCTCCAAGCAGACCCTGTATGCGCATTTCGGCAGCAAGCAGGAACTGTTGCGCAGCGTGATCGCCGAGCACCAGGAGCTGGCCACCGCACGGTTGTCCCCCACGCCCGAGGCGCCGCGCGAAGCCTTGCTGGCTTTCGCGGAAGAGCACCTGCGCCACCTGTCCGATCCTTCCGTGGTCGCCGCCAGTCAGCTGCTGGCCGCCGAAGCGCATCAATTTCCTCAGGAAGCGCGCGACCTGTACCGCGACGCCTGCGATACTCTCCTGCGGCGCCTGGCCACCTGGCTGCAGCACGCGATGGACCAGGGCCGGCTCAGGCATGACGATCCTCACTACGCCGCGGAGCTGCTGCTCAGCATGATCGTGGGAACGGATTTCGAGCGACAGCGCTTCGGCGTGCCCCATCGCGCCGGCCGCCTGGCGCGTCAACGGTGGTCCACGTTCGCGGTGGACACCTTCCTGCGTGCGTTCGCGCCGCGCGAGGACGAGCACGCCAGCTCGCCAGGACCGGTGCCGGGTCGCCGGATCCACCCGCTGCACCCCCTTCCCATGTCTCCAAGAAAAAGAAACGGAGCTTCCCCATGACGTCCCCCATCCGTTCCCTCGCCCTGGCCAGCGCCCTGCTGGCGGTCCTGGCTGCCTGCAGCAAGCCCGAACAGCCGCAGATGCCGCCGCCGGAGGTCGTGGTGATGACCGCCACGCCAAAGGACGTGCCGCTGCAGCGTGACCTGGTAGGCCGCCTGTCGCCCTACCGCAGCTCCGACGTGCGCGCCCGGGTGGCCGGCGTGGTGCAGAAGCGCGTGTACCAGGAAGGCAGCGACGTGAAGGAAGGCCAGGTGCTGTTCCTGATCGACCCCGCGCCACTGCAGGCGTCGCTCAGCGCGGCACAGGCGAACCTGGCCTCGGCGCAGGCCACCTATGCCAACGCCAAGGTCGCCGCGGACCGCGCACGGCAGCTGGCGCCGCAGAAGTTCGTTTCCAGGTCCGATCTCGACAACGCCGAGGCCGCCGAACGCAGCGCCGCCGCCGCCGTGCAGCAGGCGCGCGCCAACGTGCAGACCGCCCGCATCAACCTGGGCTATGCCAGCGTCACCGCACCGATCGCCGGCCGCGCGGGCAAGCAGCAGGTCACCGAAGGCGCGCTGGTCGGCCAGGGTGACGCCACGCTGCTGACCACGATCGACCAGATCGATCCGCTGTACGCTAACTTCTCGATGAGCTCCAGCGAGCTGCAGGCGATCCAGCAGGCCCAGGGCGAAGGCAAGGTCGAACTGGCCAGCGCGGGCCAGCGCACGGTGCATATCGTGCTGCCGAACGGGCGGGCACTGGACCGGACCGGCACACTGGACTTCTCCGACACCGTCGTCGACCCCGCGACGGGCAGCGTCTCGTTGCGCGCCACCGTCCCGAATGCCGACCGTACCCTGCTGCCGGGCACGTTCGTCACCCTGCGCGCCACGCTGGGCGAGCAGAAGGGCGCGTTCCTGATCCCGCAGGGTGCGATCCAGCGCGATACCGTCAGCGCCTACGCGATGGTGGTCGGCAAGGACGGCAACGTGGTGCGCAAGAACGTCGTCACGCAGCAGGCGGTCGGGGCCGACTGGCTGGTCACCGAAGGCCTTGCCGCCGGCGACCAGGTCATCGTCGAGGGCCTGCAGAAGGTCAAGGAAGGCGCGCCGGCCAAGGGCGTGACCGCCGAGCAGGCCGCCGCCGCGAAGGCGGCCCAGGCCAAACCTGCGCCCACGCAAGGCAAGGCCGAGTAAGAAGGACCCTCCCCCATGCCCAAGTTCTTCATCAACCATCCGATCTTCGCCTGGGTCGTGTCGATCCTGATCTCGCTGGCCGGCGTGATCTCGATCCTCAACCTGGGCGTCGAATCCTATCCCTCGATCGCGCCGCCACAGGTCACGGTCAGCGCGACCTATCCCGGCGCCAGCGCCGAAACCACCGAGCGCTCGGTCACCCAGGTCATCGAGCAGCAGCTCACCGGCATCGACAACCTGCTGTACTTCAGTTCCAGCTCCAGTTCGTCGGGCCAGGCCTCGATCACGCTGACCTTCCAGACCGGCACCGACGCGGATATCGCCCAGGTGCAGGTGCAGAACAAGGTGTCGCTGGCGACCCCGCGCCTTCCCAGCGAAGTCACCGCCCAGGGCGTGGTGGTGGCCAAGGCCAACGCCGGCTTCCTGATGGTGGTGGGCCTGCAGTCCGAGAACGCCAGCATCGACCGCAACCGCCTGAACGACATCGTCGCCTCGCGCGTGCTGGACCAGATCGCGCGCGTGCCTGGCGTCGGCAGCACCCAGCACTTCGGGTCCGAGCACGCCATGAACCTGTGGCTGGACCCGGGCAAGCTGCAGGGCTTCAACCTGTCGGCCACGGACGTGCTGACCGCCGTGCGCGCGCAGAACGTGCAGTTCGCCGCCGGTTCGATCGGTTCCGATCCCGCGCCCGAAGGCCAGGCGTTCACGGCGACGGTGTCGGCCGAAGGCCGCTTCACCTCGCCGGAGCAGTTCGAGCAGATCATCCTGCGCGCCAACAACGACGGCTCGACGGTCCGCCTGAAGGATGTCGCCCGGGTCGAGTTCGGCGCGCAGAACTTCGGCTTCGACACCCAGTTCAACGGCAAGCCGGTCGGCGCGTTCGCCATCCAGCTGCTACCGGGCGCCAACGCGCTGAACGTGGCCGAGGCCGTGCGCGCCAAGATGGACGAGCTGCAGCCCAGCTTCCCGCCGGGCGTCACCTGGTTCTCGCCGTACGACACCACCACCTTCGTCAAGATCTCGATCGAGGAAGTGGTCAAGACCCTGATCGAGGCGGTGATCCTGGTGTTCCTGGTGATGCTGGTGTTCCTGCAGAACTTCCGCGCCACCATCATCCCCACCCTCGTCATTCCGGTCGCCCTGCTGGGCACGTTCTGGGGCCTGAGCGTCATCGGTTTCACCATTAACCAGCTGACGATGTTCGCGCTGGTGCTGGCGATCGGCATCGTGGTCGACGACGCCATCGTGGTGATCGAGAACGTCGAACGCATCATGGCGGCGGAAAAGCTGCCGCCGCGCGAAGCCACGATCAAGGCGATGGGCCAGATCACCGGCGCCGTGATCGCGATCACCGTGGTGCTGGCGGCGGTGTTCATTCCGTCCGCCCTCCAGGGCGGCGCCTCGGGCGAGATCTACAAGCAGTTCGCGCTGACCATCGCCATTTCGATGGCGTTCTCCGCGTTCCTGGCGTTGGGCTTCACCCCGGCGCTGTGCGCGACTTTCCTCAAGCAGCACGAGCATGACAGCCACGAGAAGAAGAACGTCATCTTCCGCACGTTCGAGAAGTACTACGGCAAGATCGAGAAGACCTACGTGGGCCATATCGGCTCGGCGATCAAGCATGCGCCGCGCTGGATGGTGGTGTTCGCCCTGCTGACGGTGCTGGCGGGCTTCCTGTTCACGCGCCTGCCGAGCAGCTTCGTGCCGGAAGAAGACCAGGGGTATGCGTTGGCCATCGTGCAGCTGCCGCCGGGCAATTCGCTGCAGAAGACCAAGCAGGTGTTCAACCAGGTCCGCGGTACGCTGCAGCAGATGGACGGCTTCGACGGCGTCATGGAAGTGGCCGGCTTCAGCTTCCTCGGTCGCGGCGAGAACGTCGGCATGGCGTTCATCCGGCTCAAGCCCTGGGACGAGCGCGACATCACCGTGCCGGAGTTCATTCAGCAGGCCAACCAGCGCTTCTACGGCATCAAGGGCGCGCAGATCTTCGTGGTGAACCTGCCGACGATCCAGGGCCTGGGCCAGTTCGGCGGCTTCGACATGTGGCTGCAGGACCGTGCCGGACTGGGCGAGCAGGCCCTGATGGCGGCGCGCAACCAGTTGCTGGGCGCGGCCGCGCAGGACCCGAGCCTGATGGCGGTGCGTCCGAACACGCTGGAGAATGCCCCGCAGCTGCAACTGCACGTGGACCGCGTGCAGGCGCAGGCGATGGGCATGTCGTTGAGCGACATCTACAACGGCATCCAGCTGATGCTGGCGCCGGTATACGTCAACGACTTCTTCTACGAAGGCCGCATCAAGCGCGTGAACATGCGCGCCGACGCGCCGTACCGCACCGGTGCCGAATCGCTGGCGAGGATCTACTCGCCCAGCAGCCAGCAGACCGATGCCAGTGGTGGCCGCGCCATGATCCCGTTGTCCAACGTGGTGCAGTCGTCGTGGGCGTCGGTGCCGCCCTCGCTGTCCCGCTACAACGGCTACTCCGCGGTGAACATCAATGGTTCGGCGGCGCCGGGCAGTTCGTCCGGCCAGGCGATGACGACGATGGAGAACATCGTGACCGACCAGCTGCCGCAGGGCTTCGGCTACGACTGGAGCGGCATGTCGTACCAGGAGATTCTGGCCGGCAACAGCGCCACGCTGCTGATGGTGCTTTCGATCGTGGTGGTCTTCCTCTGCCTTGCCGCGCTGTACGAGAGCTGGTCGATCCCGGTGGCCGTGCTGCTCGTGGTGCCGCTGGGTGCCCTGGGCGCGCTGGCGTTCACCATGCTGCGCGGCCTGTCGAACGACCTGTTCTTCAAGATCGGCCTGATCACCATCATCGGCCTGGCGGCCAAGAACGCCATCCTGATCGTCGAGTTCGCGGTCATGGAGCGCAAGCAGGGCAAGACGCTGCGCGAGGCGGTGATCTCGGCGTCGCACCTGCGCTTCCGTCCCATCCTGATGACCTCGTTCGCCTTCATCATGGGCGTGCTGCCGATGGCCATCTCGACCGGTGCGGGCGCCAACGCCCGCCATGCCATCGGCACCGGCGTCATCGGCGGCATGTTCTTCGCCACGTTCCTGGGCCTGCTGCTGATCCCGGTCTTCTTCGTATCGGTCCGGCGGATGCTGGGCGACCGGATGGACGAGCCGTCGAAGGAATACCTGGAGGAACAGGGCAAGCCGGCTTCCCGCTGATGCCGGCCTTGGCCCATGAGAGAGCCCCGGCGCTGCCGGGGCTTTTTTTTGCATCCAGGACAGCCTCGCCTGACGTTTGACGCGATGATCCGCTTTCCGCGTGTCGCACGGGGTGCCCTCGCCTCACACGCGTTGAAGGCGGTGCGGGCCGGGTAAACCATCCGCACTTCTAGCTGGCGTCTCAAATCGTGATAATCCGGCGCTCCGCGCTGTCGAACCGGCCCCCGCCCGTTCGTCGCCCAGACGACCTCCCCTGACTGCCGAAGACCTCCCCGATGACACGGAAAGACCCCAACGCACGGAAAACGCCCTCCACGACCAAGCGCATGATCCTGATGCTCGTGGGGGTGGCGGTGATCATTGGCGGCGTGTTCGCCGTCAAGTACATCATGGGCAAGGGCATGAACGACTTCTTCGACAACATGCCGCAACCGGCCGCCACGGTGACCGACTGGACGGCGAAGGAAGAGGAATGGGTCGACGCGCAGCAGGCCGTGGGCACGTTCGTGGCCGTCAACGGCACCGACGTCACCACCGAAGCCGGGGGCGTGGTGCGCAGCCTGTCCATCGACGTGGGCAAGCCGGTCAAGGCCGGGACGGTGCTGGCCCAGCTCAACACCGCCAATGAACTGGCCGTGCTGAAGTCGCTGGAAGCCTCGGCCAGGCTGGCGGCGGTCCAGCGCGACCGCTGGCAGGCGCTCGCGCGCGACAAGCTGGTCTCGCAGGCCGAAGCCGAAGAGCGCGCCACGGTGGCGGCGACTTCGCTGGCCCAGGTGGAGGCGCAGCGTGCGCTGATCGCGCAGAAGACCATCCGCGCGCCGTTCGACGGCGTGCTCGGCATCCGCCAGGTCAACCTGGGCCAGTTCATCAACCCGGGCGATCCCATCGTGAGCCTGCAGGCGCTGGACCCGATCTACCTGGACTTCACCCTGCCCGAGCGCCAGGTCGGCCAGGTGTTGCCGGGTACCGTCATCCGCGCCACGGTCGATGCGCTGCCGGGCCAGGTCTTCGAAGGCAAGGTCACCGCGGTGGAGCCGCAGGTCGATGCCGCCACCCGCAACTTCAAGGTCCAGGCCACGCTCGACAACCCCGAGTACAACCTGCGCCCCGGCGCGTTCGCGCACGTCGGTTTCGACACCGGCGACAGCCGCAAGGTGGTGGTGGTGCCGCAGACCGCCATCAGCTTCAACCCCTACGGCAATGCGGTGTACGTGATCCAGGAAGTGCAGCGTGCCGAAGGCGAGAAGGACATGCAGGGCAAGCCCCTGACGGGCAAGAAGCTGGTGGTGCGCCAGCGCTTCGTGAAGACCGGCGCCACCCGTGGCGACCTGATCGCCGTCACCGAAGGCCTCAAGCCGGGCGAACGCGTCGCCACCAGCGGCCTGCTGAAGCTGCGCAACGATGCCGAGGTGGTGGTCAACAACAAGGTGCAGCCGGTCAGCGAGGCACAGCCGAAGCCCGAGAACCGCTGACGGAGCGCCGGCATGAAATTCACCGACATCTTCATCAACAAACCGGTACTGGCGATCGTCGTCAGCCTGTTCATCCTGCTGTTCGGCCTGCGCTCGTTCACCGAATTGAACGTGCGCCAGTACCCCGAGCTGCGCAACGCCGTGGTCAACATCAGCACCGTGTACTACGGCGCCGACGCGGACCTGATCCAGGGCTTCATCACCACGCCGCTGGAACGCGAAGTCGCCAGTGCGGAAGGCATCGAGTACCTCAGTTCGACCAGTTCGGCCGGCGTCAGCCAGATCCAGGCCTACATCCGCCTGGACCAGGATCCGAACGAGGCACTCACCCAGATCGCCGCAAAGGTCAACAAGATGCGCGGCCAGCTGCCGCCGGAGTCGGAAGACCCGGTGATCGACCTGCAGCAGGGCCAGCAGATCGCGGCCATGTACGTGTCCTTCGCCAGCGAGACGCTGGACAACAACCAGATCACCGACTACCTGACCCGCGTGGTCCAGCCCAAGCTGGTCACCGTGTCGGGCGTGCAGCGTGCCGACATCCTGGGCGCGGGCACGTTCGCCATGCGCATCTGGCTGAAGCCCGACCGCATGACCGCCCTGCAGGTGACGGCCAGCGATGTGTCCAACGCCCTGTCGTCGAACAACGTCCTGGCGGCGGTGGGTTCCACGAAAGGCCAGATGGTCGCCATCGACATGACGGCCCGTACCGACCTGCGCAACGCCGACGAGTTCCGCCAGCTGATCATCCGCGAACAGAACGGCGCCATCGTGCGGCTCGGCGATGTGGCCGACGTGCAGCTGGGTTCCGAAAGCTACGGCACGTCGGTGCGCATCAACGGCGAGGCCGCGACGTTCATGGGCATCTTCGTGTCCCCGGACGCGAACTCGCTGGACGTCATCAAGAACGTGCGCACGCTGTGGGACAACGAGATCGTCCCGCAGCTGCCGGAAGGCATCAAGGCGACGATCCCCTACGACAGCACCGAGCAGATCCAGGACGCCATCGACGAGGTCGTCAGCACCATCGTGGAAGCGGTGGTCATCGTGATCGTGGTGATCTTCCTGTTCCTGGGATCGCTGCGCAGCGTGCTGATCCCGGCGGTGACCGTGCCGCTGTCGCTGGTCGGCTCGCTGTTCCTGATGCTGCTGATGGGCTTCACCATCAACCTGCTGACCCTGCTGGCGATGGTGTTGGCGATCGGCATCGTGGTGGACGACGCCATCATCGTGCTGGAGAACATCCACCGGCATATCGAGGAGGGCATGTCGCCCTACGACGCGGCGATCAAGGGCGCGCGGGAACTGGCCTGGCCGGTCGTGGCGATGACCACCACGCTGGTCGCGGTGTACCTGCCGATCGGCTTCCAGGGCGGCCTGACCGGCGTGCTGTTCACCGAGTTCGCCTTCACCCTGGCCGGCTCGGTGCTGCTGTCCGGCGTGATCGCGCTGACGCTCAGCCCGATGATGTGCGCCAAGATGCTCAAGCCCCACAGCGAGGGCGGCAAGGGCAAGCTGGAGAAGTGGCTGGACACGCGTTTCGACAAGCTCAACGCCGGCTACCAGCGGCGCCTGCACGGCACCCTGGAAACGAAGTCGGTGGTCGGCGTGTTCGGCCTGTTGGTGCTGGTGTCGTGCGTGTTCCTGTACATCACCGCACCCAAGGAGCCGGCGCCGCTGGAGGACGAGGGCTTCATCTTCTCGGTCGCCAGCGCGGACCCCTACTCCACCTTGGACTATGTGGAGCGCTACACCGAGGAGGTCACCCAGATCGCCAAGGGCGTGCCCGAGGTGCAGGACTATTTCCTGTTCAACGGCGGCTTCGGCGGCAGCGGCGGTGGCGCCAGCCCGATGGCGATGGCCGGCTTCGTGCTGAAACCGTGGAGCGAACGCGACCGTTCGACGAACGCGGTGCTCCAGCAGGAGCTGCAGCCGAAGATGAGCCAGGTCAGCGGCCTGAACATCTTCGCGCTGGTGCCCCCCTCGTTGCCGAGCGCCGGCGGCGACGGCGGCGGCGGCGAGTTCGTCATCGGCGGCGTGGGCGAGCTGAGCCAGCTGGCCGAACTGGCCGACCAGATCCTGATGAAGGCCATGGAGAGCAAGCGCTTCATCTTCCTGGACAAGGACCTGAAGATCGACAAGCCGCGCATCGAGGTCAACATCGACCGCGACAAGGCGGCCAGCCTGGGGATCGACATGCGTACGCTGGCGGCCGACATGGCGGCCATGCTGTCCGGCGGCTACACCAACCGCTTCGCGATGCAGAACCGTTCGTACCTGGTGATCCCGCAGGTGCAGCGCAGCGACCGCCTCAATGCCAGCGACTTGGAAAACTATTACACCCGCACCCGCGACGGCGAGCTGATCCCGCTGTCGACCATCGTGACCCTGAAGGAAAGCGCGCAGCCGCAATCGCTCAAGCGCTTCCAGCAGCTGAACGCGGTGTCGATCACCTTCGCCCCGCGCCCCGGCGTGAGCAAGGGCGAGGCGCTGGCCATCCTCGACCAGGCGGCAAAGGAGGTATTGCCGCAGGGTTACTCGGTGGATTACGCCGGCGAATCGCGCCAGTTCAAGCAGGAGGGCGCGGCGATGCTGGTGACGCTGGCACTGGCGCTGATCGTCATCTTCCTGGTGCTGTCGGCGCAGTTCGAGAGTTTCCGCGATGCGCTGATCATGCTGCTGACAGTGCCGATGGCCATCTGCGGCGCACTGCTGACGCTCAACGTGCTGGCGCTGCTCAGCGGCATCCTGGGGTTCATGCAGATCGAGGCGTTCCCGGGCATGAGCATCAACATCTATACCCAGGTAGGCCTGGTGACGCTGGTCGGCGTGATCTCCAAGCACGGCATCCTGATCGTGGAGTTCGCCAACAAGCTGCAGGTCGAGCGTGGCCTGTCCAAGCGCGAGGCCATCGAGGAGGCGGCGGCCATCCGCCTGCGCCCAGTGCTGATGACCACCGCGGCGCTGGTGTTCGCGATGATCCCGCTGCTGATCGCCAGCGGCCCGGGTGCTGCGTCGCGCTTCTCGATGGGCGTGGTGATCGCCTCGGGCATGACCATCGGCACGATGTTCACCCTGTTCGTGCTGCCGGCGTTCTACCTGTACCTGGCGCGCGACCATGCGCACGACCGCAAGGATGCCGACGAGGCGGCGCCGTCCCTGGAGGGCGAAACCGCGCCCGGACACTGACCCGTCGTGCAGTCGATGCAATGAGAAAGCCCCGGCATGCCGGGGCTTTTTTTGCGCCTACTTCGGCGCGTTCGCCACCGGTGCCACGTAGGCCTTGCGTGCGGCGCGGACCTCGTCGTGGTGATCGGCTGCCCACTGGGCCAGCATCTCCACGCGCTCGAAGAAGGACTCGCCCAGCGGTGTCAGCGCGTAGTCCACGCGTGGCGGCACGGTCGGGAACACTTCCCGGCGGACCAGGCCGTCCTGCTCGAGGTGACGCAACGTCTGCGCGAGCATGCGTGGCGATATGTCCGCCACCCGCTTGCGGATCTCGGAGAAGCGCAGTGTTCCGGTCGCGAGTTCATGCAGCACCAGCACGGTCCAGCGGTCGCCAAGGCGGTCCAGCACGTCCCGGATCGGGCAGTTTTCGACGAGGATCAGCGATTGGCGGTGCAGGGTCATGAAGGACTCCGGGGTCGGTTACCGCGCAGTAACCGGGTTACTTCCAACGCCCTGCTTGTGGGCGCACATGCCTTTACTACCATAGGGTAACCAATGTCCTTTCAATTACCAAGCCAAGGAGTTTCCATGTCCGTCCCCACCCTGCTCGTCACCGGCGCGTCCGGTCATCTCGGTCGCGCCGTCGTGCGCCACCTGCTGGACACCCTGAATATCGACCCGGCCCGCGTCATCGCCACCAGCCGCAAGCCCGAGGCGCTGGCCGACCTCACCGCCCAGGGCGTGACCGTGCGCGCCGCCGACTTCGACCGGCCCGACACGCTGGCCGAGGCGTTCCGCGGCGCCGACCGCCTGCTGCTGGTCAGCACCGACACCCTGCTGGAACCGGGCAAGCGTCTGGTGCAGCACCGCGCCGCCGTGCAGGCGGCGGTGGAGGCCCGGGTGAAGCATGTCGTCTACACCTCGCTGCCCTCGCCGGACACTTCGCACGTGTCGTTTGCGCCCGACCATCTGGGCACCGAGCAGGCACTGGCGGCGTCGGGCCTGGGGTGGACGTTCCTGCGCAACGCCTGGTATGTCGAGAACCTGGCCTACGCGCTCCCGTCCGCGCTGGCATCGGGCGAATGGGTCACCGCGGCCGGCGAAGGCGGCGTGTCCTACATCGCCCGCGATGACCTGGCCCTTGCTGCCGCCGTCGCGCTTGCTTCCGACAGCAGCGGGAACCGCACCCTCACGCTGACCGGCACCCAGGCGCTGAACGCACGCGAGATTGCCGCGAAAGTCAGTGCCGCCACGGACAGGCCGCTGACCGTCGTCGACGTCACCGCGGAGCAACTCGCAGAGGGACTGCGCGCGCATGGCTTCCCGCCCGTGTTGGCGGACGTCTTCACCTCGTTCGATGTGGCCACGGCCGCGGGCGATCTGGCCGAGGTGACGGATGATTTCGCCACGCTGACCGGCCGGGCGCCGTCGACTTTCGATGCATGGCTTCCTGCGAACCTCGCCCTCCTCAACAAGGCGCACTGACCGCAGAAACAGGAACCCCGGCCGAAGCCGGGGTTCGTGTCTCGCTGCACGGAAAACGGATCAGGCCTGCTTGGCCTTCTCCTTCGCGATCCACTGGTCCACGCGCCGCTCTAGCAGCGTCAGCGGCAGCGCGCCGCCGCCCAGCACGGTGTCGTGGAAGCCCTTGATGTCGAACTTCCCGCCCAGCTCGGCTTCCGCCTTCCGGCGCAGTTCCTGGATCTTGATCATGCCCACCTTGTAGCCGGTGGCCTGGCCAGGATTCGTCAGGTAACGCATCACCTCCGACTCGATCGCGGCACGCGGCACCGCGCTGTTGGCGTCGAAGTACTCCACCGCCTGCTGCTCGGTCCAGCCCTTGGCATGCAGGCCCGTATCCACCACCAGGCGGATGGCGCGCCACATCTCCGAACTCAGGCGGCCGAATTCCGAATAGGGATCCTGGTAGGTGCCCGGCATTTCCTTGGCCAGCCATTCCGCGTACAGGCCCCAGCCCTCGGCGTAGGCCGTGGTGTTGTACTGGGTGCGGAACTTCGGCACGCCCGTCAGCTCCTGCGCGATGGAGATCTGCATGTGGTGGCCCGGCAGACCCTCGTGGTAGGCGATGACTTCCAGCTCGGGCTTCGGCATCGCGTTCATGTCGGACAGGTGGGCGTAGTAGATGCCCGGGCGCGAACCGTCCGGCGTGCCGGGGTAATAGTGCTGCGCGGCGCCGTCCTGTTCGCGGAACGCCTCCACGCGCTTCACCACCAGGTCCGCCTTCGGCAGCAGCCCGAAGTATTCCGGCAGCACCTTCTTGATGTTGTCGATGGCGCGCGTGGCGTCGTCGATATAGGCCTGGCGGCCCGCATCGGTGTTGGGGTACTTGAACTGCTTGTCGCTGTCGATGAAGGCGAAGAAGGCATCCAGGTCGCCCTTGAAGCCCACCTTGTCCTTCAGCGCCGTCATCTCGCCCTTGATGCGCTCCACTTCCTTCAGGCCCAGCGCATGGATCTCCTCGGCCGTCATGCCGGTGGTGGTCATCTGGCGCAGCTGGTACTCGTAGTAGGCCTTGCCGTTCGGATGCGTGCTGCCCACGCCGCTTGCGTTGACCGCGGCCTTCGGCAGCTCCTCCTCGCTCCATGCGATCACGCGATCGTAGGCCGGCTTGAACTGCTCGAGCAGCGCCTTGCGCGCCTCATCCTTCAGCGCGGTGGCGCGGGCGGCGTCGATCTTGCCGGCCTTGACCAGCGCATCGGCCTTGGCCTGGGCGTCGGCCCAGATCGCCGCGTCCTGGCCCGCAGAGAAGGGGGCGCCGGTGATGACCTTCTTCGCCTGATCGATGACGCCCTCATAGGCGAACTTGGGCGGACGGATCCCCTGCGCGGCCGAGGCGCGCGCACGCTCCAGCAACTGGTCGAATGCGCGACTGGTGGCGTTCAGGCGGGCGATGTAGGCGGTGTAGTCGGATTCCTCCTCCACCTTGTGGAAGCTGATCAGGAACGTGGGCCAGAAGCCCTGCGCGCCGTTCATCTGGTCGAAGGCGTAGCCGTCCACCATGAACGGCAGGCCGTCGCGCGCGTTCTCGTACTGCAGCTTCCACAGGTCGTAGGACAGCTTGGCCTCGTCGTCGAGCTTGGCGTAATCGAAGGTCTTCTCCATCTCTTCGACGCTGGCCTTCTGCCAGGCGACCTGGTCGCGCTGGGCCTGTTCGGACATGTCGTCGACCTGGTCGTACAGGTCCTTGCGGCCCTGGAAGGTCAGCTGGATCGGGCTGAACTTCAACTGTTCCTCGTACTTCTTGTCGAACCACTCGTTCAGCCGCTTGCTCTCGGCGGCGATGTCGGCGGCGGACGCCGCCGGGGCCGCGGTGTCGGCAGCGCCGGCCGCCGGGGCATTGCCCTTGTCGCAGGCGGCGAGCGCCAGGGTGAGGGCACAGACGATCAGGGTTTTGCGCATCGGGGTCTCCAGGAGGAAAACGGGGGACGCACCCCCGCATCGGGCCACTCTAGCGGACGGTCGGCCCCGTGGTCCCATGACCAAAGACGGGGGTCGTGCGTACCTGTGCCCAGAACGAAGAACGCCGCCCTGCGGCGGCGTCCTTCTTCGGCGGATGCGGGCAGAACTCAGCGCAGGCCGGTCTCGTTGCGGGCGATCACCAGGCGCTGGATCTCGCTGGTGCCCTCGTAGATCTCGGTGATCTTGGCATCGCGGAAGTAGCGCTCGATCGGCATTTCCTTCGAGTAGCCCATGCCGCCATGGATCTGCAGCGCCTGATGGGTGATCCACATGGCCGCCTCGGAGGCGGTGAGCTTGGCGATGGCCGCTTCGTTGCTGAAGCGCTGGCCCTGGCCCTTCACCCACGCCGCACGCAGCGTCAGCAGGGTGGCAGCGTCCAGCTTGCACTTCATGTCGGCGATCTTCGCCTGGGTCATCTGGAACGTACCGATCGGCGCGCCAAACGCCTTACGCTCCTTCACGTAGGCGATCGTGGCCTCGTAGGCGGCCCGCGCGATGCCGATGGCCTGGCTGGCGATGCCGATACGACCGGCATCCAGCACGCCCATGGCGATCTTGAAGCCCTCGCCTTCCTTGCCCAGCACGTCTTCCGGGCCCACCACGTAGTCGGTGAACTCGATCTCGCACGTCGCCGAGGCGCGGATGCCGAGCTTCGGCTCGGTCTTGCCGCGGTGGAAGCCCGCCTTCTCGGTATCGATCATGAACGCGGTGATGCCGCGCGCGCCCTTGTCGGGTTCGCTCATCGCGAACAGCACGATGTACCTGGCCACCGGGCCGGAGGTGATCCAGCTCTTCTTGCCGTTGACGACGAAGCTGCCGTCGGCCTGCTTGACGGCGCGGCAGCGCATCGCGGTGGCGTCGGAGCCGGACTGCGGTTCGGTCAGCGCGAACGCGCCGATTTCGCGGCCCTCGGCGATGGCGCGTACGTACTTCTGCTTCTGCTCCTCGGTACCGAAGGTCAGGATGCCGTTGCAGAACAGCGAGTTGTTGACCGACATGATGGTCGAATGCGCGGCATCGCCCGCCGCGATCTCGATCATGGCCAGCACGTAGGCGATCGGATCCATGCCCGCGCCGCCGTATTCGGCGGGGACTTCGATGCCCATCAGGCCGTTCTCGCCGAGCAGGCGGATGTTCTCCAGCGGGAACTCGCCGGTCCTGTCGTGGTGTTCGGCGCTGGGGCCGATCTTCTCCTGGGAGATCCGGCGCGCGACGTCCTGGATCATCAACTGCTCTTCGTTAAACGCGAAATCCACGGCTACCCCTCGACAGACAAACATTGAATACCAATTGTAACCCGCGACCATGCGTGGCCGTATGCCGTGGGTTGACCCGGCCCGGGGCAGACCGTCAAAATATCTCTATATCGCGATAGGAAGATATTTATGGATCTGGAAGCCTGGTCGACCCGGCTGAAGGTGTTCGCCGACGCCACCCGCGTCCGCCTGCTGGCCCTGCTGGCCCGCGAGGAGCTGACCGTGGCCGAACTGTCCGCCATCACCCAGCTGGCGCAGCCGCGCGTATCCACCCATCTGGCCAAGCTGAAGGAAGCCGGTCTGGTGCGCGATCGCCGCGCGGGGGTCTCGGCCTACTACCGCTTCGACGAGGACAACCTGGACACCGTCCAGCGCGAACTCTGGCGCAGCCTGCGCGACGGTAGCGACGATCCGCTGCTGCGCCAGGACGCCGAACGCGTGGCCGGCGTGCTGGCCAATCGTGCCGCCGACCAGAACTGGGCCGACAGCGTGGCCGGCGACATGGAGCGCCACTACTCCCCCGGGCGTACCTGGGAAGCGCTGGCACGCACCGCGCTGCCCTTGCTGGAGACCGGCGACGTGCTGGACATTGCCTCCGGCGACGGCGTGCTGGCCGAGCTGCTGTCGCCGCACGCCAAGCGCTACATCTGCATCGACACCAGCGCCCGCGTCGTCGCGGCCGCCGGCGAACGGCTGCGCCGTTTCCCCAACGTGGAAGTCCGCGAGGGGGACATGCATGCCTTGCCGTTCAAGGACGCCAGTTTCGATCTGGTGGTCCTGATGCATGCGCTCACCTATTCCACCAAGCCGGCACAGGCCGTGGCGGAAGCCGCGCGCGTGCTGCGCAGGGGTGGCCGCCTGCTGCTCAGCAGCCTGGCCAGGCACGAGCACCGCTCGGTCGTGGAAGCCTACGGCCACGTCAACCTGGGTTTCTCGGAGAAGGAACTGCGCAAGTTCGCCGAGAAGGCCGGGCTGGAGATCGCCAATGCCGAAACCGTCACCCGGGAGCGCCGTCCGCCCCATTTCGAAGTGCTTTCGTTGACCGCGGTGAAGCCATGAAAACCCTCCCTTGGTTGCACCCTGCCCGCGCCGGACTGCTGCTCCAGGCCCTGGAAGAACGCATCCTGGTCATCGACGGCGCCATGGGCACGATGATCCAGCGCCACGGCCTGCAGGAAGCCGACTACCGCGGCGAACGCTTCGCCACCGGCTGCGATGCGCAGCATGCGCATGCACACGGCCCGGGCTGCGACCACGACCTCAAGGGCAACAACGACCTGCTGCTGCTCACCAAGCCGGACGTCATCGCCGGCGTGCATACCGCCTACCTCGAGGCGGGCGCGGACCTGGTGGAGACCAACACGTTCAACGCAACGTCCATCAGCCAGGCCGACTACCACCTCGAACACCTGGTGTACGAGCTGAACAAGGCCGGTGCACAGGTCGCACGGGCGTGCTGCGACGCCGTCGAAGCCACGACGCCCGACAAGCCGCGCTTCGTGATCGGCGTGCTGGGCCCGACCAGCCGCACCGCGTCGATCAGCCCGGATGTCAACGATCCTGGCTTCCGCAATACCAGTTTCGACGAACTGCGCGGTACCTATCGCGAGGCCATCGAAGGCCTGATCGACGGCGGCGCCGACACCCTGATGGTCGAGACGATCTTCGACACGCTCAACGCGAAGGCAGCCCTGTACGCCATCGAGGAAGTGTTCGAGGCGCGCGGCGGGCGCCTGCCGGTGATGATTTCCGGCACCATCACCGATGCGTCGGGACGCACACTGTCGGGCCAGACCGCCGAGGCGTTCTACACGTCCGTGGCGCACGGCCGCCCCCTGTCGGTGGGGCTCAACTGCGCGCTGGGCGCCCGGGACCTGCGCGAGCACGTGGAAACACTGGCCACGGTGGCCGATGCCTACGTCAGCGCGCATCCCAACGCCGGCCTGCCCAATGCCTTCGGCGAGTACGACGAGACGCCGGAGGAAATGGCGGCCACGCTGAAGGAGTTCGCCCAGTCCGGCCTGCTCAACCTGGTCGGAGGCTGCTGCGGCACCACGCCCGCCCACATCCGGGCCATCGCCGAGGCCGTCGCCGGTCTGCCGCCGCGGCGGCTGCCCGCCAGCCTGGAGCAGGCCGCATGAGCGCGGCCGCACGCCATACGCGGCTGTCGGGCCTGGAACCGCTGGTCATCACCCCCGACCTGCTGTTCGTCAACGTGGGCGAGCGCACCAACGTCACCGGCAGTGCGCAGTTCCGCAAGCTGATCAAGGAAGAACGCTACGAGGAAGCCGTCGAGGTCGCGCGACAGCAGGTCGCCAACGGCGCCCAGATCCTCGACGTGAACATGGACGAGGGCCTGATCGATTCCGAGAAGGCGATGGTCCGCTTCCTCAACCTGATCGCCTCCGAACCCGACATCGCGCGCATCCCGGTGATGGTGGACTCCTCCAAGTGGAGCGTGATCGAGGCCGGCCTGAAATGCCTGCAGGGCAAGGGCGTGGTCAACTCGATCTCACTGAAGGAGGGCGAAGAAGCCTTCGTCGAGCATGCCCGCAAGGTGCTGCGCTACGGCGCGGCCGCCGTGGTCATGGCCTTCGACGAGACCGGCCAGGCGGACACCTGCGCGCGCAAGGTCGAGATCTGCACGCGTGCCTACCGCATCCTGACCGAAGAGGTGGGCTTCCCGCCGGAAGACATCATCTTCGATCCGAACATCTTCGCGGTCGCCACCGGCATCGAGGAGCACGACAACTACGCCGTGGACTTCATCGAAGCCACGCGCATCATCAAGCGGACGCTGCCGCACTGCCACGTGTCGGGCGGCGTCTCGAACGTGTCGTTCTCGTTCCGCGGCAACGAACCGGTCCGCGCGGCCATCCACTCGGTGTTCCTGTACCACGCCATCCAGGCCGGAATGGACATGGGCATCGTCAATGCCGGCGGCCTGCCCGTCTACGACGATCTGGACGCGGAACTGCGCGAGCGGGTGGAGGATGTGATCCTCAACCGCCGCAAGGACGCGACCGAACGGTTGCTGGAGATCGCCGACCGTTACAAGGGCAGGAAGGGCGAAGCGCCGGTCGAGAACCTGGCCTGGCGCGAGAAGCCGGTGCGCGAGCGCCTGGCGCACGCACTCGTGCACGGCATCGACGCCTTCGTCGACGAGGACACCGAGGAAGCACGCCGACAGGCCGCGCGTCCGCTGGACGTCATCGAAGGTCCGCTGATGGACGGCATGAACGTGGTCGGCGACCTGTTCGGCGCCGGCAAGATGTTCCTGCCGCAGGTGGTGAAGTCCGCGCGCGTGATGAAGAAGGCCGTCGCCTACCTGCTGCCCTTCATCGAGGCCGAGAAGCTGCGCACCGGCGATGTCGGCAAGTCCAACGGCAAGATCGTCATGGCCACGGTCAAGGGCGACGTGCACGACATCGGCAAGAACATCGTCGGCGTGGTGCTGGCCTGCAACAACTTCGACGTGGTGGACCTGGGCGTCATGGTGCCCACGCAGAAGATCCTCGACACCGCGAAAGCCGAGAACGCCGACCTGATCGGCCTGTCCGGCCTGATCACGCCGTCGCTGGAGGAAATGACCCACGTGGCGCGCGAAATGCAGCGCCAGGGCTTCGACACGCCGCTGCTGATCGGCGGCGCGACCACTTCGCGCGCGCACACGGCGCTGAAGATCGATCCGCATTACCAGGCCCCCACCGTCTGGGTGAAGGACGCCTCGCGCGCGGTCGGCGTGGCGCAGTCGCTGATCTCGCGCGACATGCGTGCGGCGTTCGTGGCCGCCAACGACGCCGACTATGCCGAGATCCGCGAACGCCACAAGAACCGCGGCGACGCCAAGCGTCTGGTGTCGCTGGAGAAGGCACGCGGACAGAAGTTCGATGGCGGCTGGGCCGACTACACGCCGCCCGCGCCCCGCCAGCCGGGGCTGCACGTGTTCGACGACTACCCGCTCGACGAACTGGTGGACTGCATCGACTGGACGCCGTTCTTCAATGCCTGGGAACTGTTCGGCAAGTATCCGGCGATCCTGACCGACGACGTGGTCGGCGCGCAGGCCAGCGAACTGTACCGGGATGCGAGGGCGATGCTGGCGAAGATCGTCGACGAGCGATGGCTGACGGCGAAGGCGGTGTTCGGCCTGTGGCCGGCCAACAGCATCGGCGACGATGTCGAACTGACGGTCGACGGACGCAGCGAGCGCCTGCACTTCCTGCGCCAGCAGGTCGACAAGCCGGTCGAACGCCCGGACTTCTGCCTGGCCGACTTCATTGCCCCGAAAGACTCCGGGCGGCAGGACTGGATCGGCATGTTCGCCGTCACCGCCGGCATCGGCATCGACGCGCACGTGGCCCGCTTCGAGGCCGACCACGACGACTACAACGCCATCCTGCTCAAGGCCCTGGCCGACCGCCTGGCCGAGGCGCTGGCCGAACGCCTGCACCAGCGCGTGCGCACCGAGTTCTGGGGCTACGTCGCCGACGAAACGCTCGACAACGAAGCACTGATCGCGGAGAAGTACATCGGCATCCGCCCGGCACCCGGTTATCCGGCCTGCCCGGAGCACAGCGAGAAAGCCACGCTGTTCCGCCTGCTGGATGCGGGCAGCCATGCCGGCATGTCGTTGACCGAGAGCTTCGCGATGCTGCCGACCGCGGCCGTGTCCGGCTATTACTTCAGCCATCCGCAGAGCCAGTATTTCGTGGTGGGGCGGGTGTCGAAGGAACAGGTGGCGGACTATGCCCGGCGCAAGGGCGTGGAAATCGCGCAGGTGGAGCGCTGGCTGGCCTCGAACCTGGACTACGATCCGGAATGAGGCGGCGCGCGCCCGGCTAGAATGCGCCACCTTCTCCGTGGTCGTCCCGCCATGCCGTCGCCCCTCCCCTGCTGCCCCATCCGGATGACGTCCGCAGCGGCGTCCGCGGACCGGGCACCATGAACGCGACGACCGGCATGTCGGACTATCCCGCCGCGCGGCTGTCCAGCTTCTATTTCTTCTACTACGCCGTGCTGGGCGCGTTCACGCCGTACTGGAGCCTGTACCTGGAATCGCGCGGGCTGGGCGTCACCGCCATCAGCGTGCTGATGAGCCTGTGGTACGCCACGCGCATCGTCTCGCCCTCGTTGTGGACGACGCTGGCCGCCCGCTCGCCGCAGCCGATCCGCTGGCTGCACCTGGGGTGCGCGCTGGCCGTGGGCAGCTTTGCGCTGTTCCTGCTGCCCTTGAACTACGTGGGCCTGTTCGTCGTGATGACGGCGTTCTGCTTCGCCTATAACGCCGTAATGCCGCAGTTCGAGTCGATCACCATGTCGCACCTTGCGGCGCGCAGCGATCGCTACGGCCTGATCCGCGTATGGGGGTCGATCGGCTTCATCGTGGTCGTGGCCTCGTTCGGCTGGCTGATCGATGCGAGGCGGCTCGGCATCGGCGCCCTGCCCTGGCTGATGCTGCCGGTGCTGGCGGCCGTGTTGGGGTCGGCACTGATCAACCGGTACGCGCACGACCCGGACGCGTCGCGTACGGCGGCGGACGAAGGCTTCCGCGTACGCCTGCGCCAGCCCCACGTCATTGCGTTCTTCGTCGCCGCCTTCCTGACCCAGGTGTCGTTCGGTCCGTTCTACACATTCTTCTCGATCTACCTTTCCGAACACGGCTACAGCACCGGAACGCAGGGCGTACTGTGGACCGTGGGCGTGCTGGCCGAGATCGCCGTGTTCTTCCTCTCCAGTCGCATCTTCCGTCGCTGGGATGCTGCGCGCGTGCTGATGTTCGCCCTGCTCAGCGCATCCGTCCGCTGGCTGATGACGGCGCTGTTTCCCGACAACACACCGCTGATGGTGTTGGCCCAGCTGACCCATGCACTGAACTTCGGCGCGTTCTTCGCGGCCGCCATGCAGTTGCTGGTGCGGTTCTTCCCGGGTCGCCTCAACGGCCATGGCCAGGGCGTGTTCTATGGATTGTCGTCAGGCGTCGGCGGGGTGTGCGGCGCACTGCTGGCGGGACAGCTGTGGCGCTTCGGCGGCGAGACCGCCTTCATGGCCTCGTCGGCCATCGCCCTGCTTGCCGCCGTCATCGTGTGGCGGTGGCTGGTGCGTCCGGCGCCTTCTCGCATCGCCTGATGCAACTGGACCGGTCGATTCAGCGGAGCTGACGGAGGAAGCGCCGGATCGCCGCTGCCGCTTCTACAGGAGCGAGTTGAAACAGGAAGTGGGGGGCCGCGATCGTCTCCCACCGTGCGTTACGCGCCAGACGCGCGATGTCGCGTCCGGCACGGGGGCGGATCAACCGGTCGTGCCCGCCCTGCAGATAGAGCAGCGGCATGGTCAGGCTCGCGAGTTCATCGCGTACGTCCACCCGCAGGGCAGCCAGCGCGCGACGCCGCAGCACATCCAGCGGTATCGCGTCGAGGATAAGGTCCAGTTCTTTTCGCAGGTCCGACGGCATACCCTCACCGGCCAGCAGTCGCTCGAGCGCGAATACCGGTGGTGCGATGGCCGGCATTCGCTGCAGCACGTTGGCCACCAGGGTGCTGACCGGAAGCGGGCGGTGCACGAAGCTGGCCGCCAGCACGACGGCCCTTACCCTCGCAGGGTGCCGGTGCGCGAGCATGACCGCCAGCGGTCCGGCGAAGGACTCGGCCACCAGCACGACATCCGCATGGCGCCGCATGGTGGGCTCGAACGCATCGGCCAGCGCGGCATAGCTGTGGAAATGGCCGCTGTCGTACGTCCAGGGCTCGACCTCGACCGCGTCGCCAAATGCCTGAATCAGCGGCGCATACAGACGACCGGTGCCATCCAGCCCCGGTAACAGGCACAGGCGCATGCCGTCGCCCGCCCGGGTCACCACACCAGGTCGTCGGGTACCTGGTACTTCGGATCCGCGTAGGGATCTTCCTCGGCGGTCGCGTTCGGGTCGACCTTCAGCGCCACGGCCGCTGCAAAGATCGTTTCGGCTTCGGCCAGCACGTCGGATGTCACCAGCAGGTAGCGTCCATTCTGCTGCACCACGCCCAGCTCGCCGGCATTGAGCGCCTTCAGCTGCTCGGCGTTGACGTAGATGCGCTTGATCTTGCCGCCGTAAGGGAAATGCCGGGCGATGTCGGCCTCGGCATCGTTCAGCGCCTTGTCCTTCAGGAAGGCCTCGAGCTTGGCCTTCGCCTCGCGACGCAGGCGGGCCTCCTCCTGCTTCACGCGCTCGGCCTCGATCCGCTCGTCCTTCTCGCGCTGGGCGCGGATGGCGTATGCCTTCGCCAGATCGATCTCTTCCTGCGAACGCGGCTTGCGCGACTGTCCCTGCGACGGCCGCGGCTTGCCGCCCTGGCCGGTGCGCGGCGCCGGCGCAGCGCCCTTGCCGGGCGGCCGCGGGCCGGGCCTGCGTGCGTCCGGCTTGCGTGCTTCCGGTTTGCGTTCGGGCTTGGGCGCCGGCTTGAAGCCCAGGCCCAGCAACTGGTCTCGAAGGGAATCGCTCATGAGTCGTTCGTGGGGACGTGCCGTGGCGGCAGCGTATCAATAATGGGGCGGCGGCGGCTCGCTGGCCGGGTCCTCGAACAGAGAGGTACGCACCTTGCCCAGCTCTTCCACCATGTGACGCAGGAGCAGCGCAGTGCGCTGGTTCTCCGCGCGCGCGTCGGCCAGGGCCTCGCTGAGTTCGTTCAGCGAGTGCTCCTGGAACGCAAGACGGGTTTCCAGTTCCACCAGTCGGCGTTCCAGTGCATCGCCCTCTCGTGTCGGCTCAGCCTGCATGCACGGACCTCCCGCGCCCGATCCCGTAATAAGCGATGCCAGCGGCCTCCACCTCGACCGGGTCGTAGAGGTTGCGGCCATCGAAGATCACCGCGTCGCCCAGCGCATCGCGCAGGCGGGCGAAATCCGGGCTGCGGAACTGTTTCCACTCGGTCACCACGAACAGCGCGTCGGCGCCTTCCAGCGCGGCGTACGCATCCCGGCACAGCACCAGGTCGTCGCGTTCGCCGAAGATGCGCGACGCCTCCTCGTGGGCTTCGGGATCGTAGGCGCGGACACGCGCACCGGCCTCCCACAGCTCGGACAGCAGCCTACGGCTGCTGGCTTCGCGCATGTCGTCGGTATTGGGCTTGAACGCCAGCCCCCACACCGCGAAGGTCTTGCCGCGCACGCCTTCGTCCTCGCCACGGTCGTAGTGGCGTTGCAGCAGTTCGAAAAGATGGCCCTTCTGGCGATCATTGACGCCTTCCACCGCCTGCAGGAGCTCGGGCACATAGCCGTGCTGCTGCGCGGTGCGCGCCAGCGCCTGGACATCCTTCGGGAAGCAGGAGCCGCCGTATCCCGCACCCGGATAGATGAAGTGCCAGCCGATGCGCGGGTCGGAACCTATCCCCTGGCGCACGTGCTCCACGTCCGCCCCCACGCGTTCGGCGATGTTGGCGATCTCGTTCATGAAACTGATCTTGGTGGCCAACATCGCGTTGGCCGCGTACTTGGTCAGTTCGGCCGAACGCACGTCCATGACCACGATACGTTCGTGGTTGCGGTTGAACGGCGCGTACAGGCGCCGCAGCCGCTCGACCGCCTGCGGGTGCGCCGCTCCGATCACGATACGATCCGGACGCATGCAGTCGTTGACCGCATCGCCTTCCTTCAGGAACTCGGGGTTGGACACCACGTCGAAGGCGACATCCGCGCCGCGCGCGGCCAGTTCGACCTCGATCGCGGCACGCACCTTGTCGGCCGTCCCCACCGGGACGGTGGACTTGTTCACCACCGTGCACGGGCGCCCGATGTGGCGGCCGATCGTCCGTGCCACCGCCAGCACGTACTGCAGGTCGGCGCTGCCATCCTCATCGGGCGGCGTCCCCACCGCGATGAACACCACGTCGCCATGGGCGATGGCCGACGCGGCATCGGTGGTGAAACGCAGGCGCCCCGCGGCGTGGTTGGCCTTGACCATGGGCGACAGGCCAGGCTCGTAGATCGGCACGATGCCCTGGTTGAGCCCGTCCACCTTGGCCGGGTCGATATCGACGCAGATCACGTCGTGACCGACCTCCGCCAGGCAGGTGCCCGTCACCAGACCCACGTAACCCGTGCCGAAAATTGCGACGCGCATCTGCTGACTTCCTGCCCTTGGGAACCGTGATTGGATCAGGGGCTTATTGCAGGATGCCCATCAGTTCCACGTCGAACGTCAGTGTGGCGTCCGGTCCGATCTTGCCGCCCGGCGCGCCGCCCTCGCCGTAGGCCAGGTTGGACGGGATCCAGAAACGGTACTTGGCCCCGACCGGCATCAGCGACACGCCTTCGGTCCAACCGGCGATCACGCCGTTGAGCGGGAATTCCGCCGGCTCGCCACGGGCGTAGGAACTGTCGAACACCTCGCCGTTCAACAGCTTTCCTTCGTAGTTGACGCGCACGCGGCTGGTCGGCATGGGCCGCTGGCCATTGCCCTGCCGCAGCACCATGTACTGCAGGCCGGAAGGCGTGGTGATCACGCCCGGCTTGGTCTTGTTCCCGGCGAGGAACTTGGCGCCCTCTTCGCGGTTGCGCTGGGCAAGGCCGGCCTGGCGCTTGGTCATGTAGGCCTTCATCTCCGTCTGCGCCTGTTCCACGGTCAGCAGCGGCGTGCCGGTCTTGCCGGCCACGGCGCGCACGGCCTGCGCGAGCACGGCCGGATCGATCTCGTCCTTGAACGGCATCAGCGAGGGGCCGACGACGTACGTACCCAGGAACAGGCCCACCTTGGTCTTGTCAACCGGCGGCGGGGTGCTGCCCGGCGGCATGCCGGGGATAGGCTGGCCATCGGCCACCGCCAGGTTCACGCGCAGCAGCTGGTCGGTGGCCTGAGCTTCCTGTTCGGAAATCAGCGCCGGCTTGCCCGCGAACGTGTTGACGATCGCCCGCTCGAACGCCGCGGTGTCCATGAACGGACCCACCGGCTGCAGCGAATTGCCGACGTCCACGCCGATGGCGTAGCTGACCTTGTCGCGCTCGGTCACCAGCGCGGTTTTTTCCTGTGCAGCCACGCTGCCTCCCAGCATAGAAAACGAGATTCCCAACAACGCGGCTACGCCGCGGACCGACCGCTTCATCCTTTCACTCCTGGAGCCCGCGCCGGGAAGATGGCGCCAAACGCCTATTGTGGCACGCCTGTCGCCCTGCACGGCAGCGTCAGCGCGCCGCACGCGGAGCCGCAAGCTCGCGCTCGATCGCGGCCACCAGCGCCGGATCGTCCGGCTTGGTCTTGCTGGGGAACTGGGCGACCACGCGCCCGTCGCGCGAAATCAGGTACTTGTGGAAATTCCATCCCGGCGCCGTGCCGGTCGCCTGCGTCATTGCCTTGTACAGCGGCGTGGCGTTTTCGCCGATCACGGAGACCTTCTCGAACATGGGGAACTTCACGCCGTAGGTCAGCGTGCAGAATTCCTGGATCTCCTTTTCGGTGCCGGGTTCCTGGCCCCTGAAGTCATTGGAGGGAAAGCCGAGCACGGCGAACCCCTTGGGCGTGTACCGCTGGTGCAGGGCCTCCAGGCCCTCGTACTGCGGCGTGTAACCGCATTTGCTGGCGGTATTGACCACCAGCAGTACCTGGCCGGCATAGCGTTCCTTCAGGTTCACGGGCGTCTTGCCGGTCAGCGGCCGGTAGCTGACATCCAGCAGACCCGCCGCCAAGGCCGCTGACGCGGCGCCCAGAAGCGCAACAAAAGCCATTGTTTTCATAAACTTAGGGGTCATGACCCACTCAACTAGTACGAACATGACAAGTATGCCTTCAGTTGGGTGACAAAACCCCGTAACCCTGTTGACGGCCTGTGTTTTGGTGTTATAGTTGAATACAACACCACTCACCCAACTCAGGGGGGGATGCCATGAACCAGAAACTGACCCACACACTGCCCAGCCTGGCCGTCGGCGGCCTGCTGCTGGCGATCGGCGTGCTGGCGACCGTCACCGGTGCACGCACGGCCGACGCGGAATCCACCGCGCTGGTCGGCGCGCTGGAATCCGATGCCGCCGAGGTCGCCGGCGATGACGGCAACCCGCAGGCACGGCAACACAAGCGTCGGGCCCGGGCCTCGCTGGCCATGCCCTACTTCTCCTTTGGCCAATCGCTGCGTCCGAGGAGCTGAGCCATGACATCCATCCAATGGAGCGACGGCGCCCCCATCTATCGCCAGCTGAAGGATCGCGTGATCGCCATGATGCTGGACGGGATCCTGAAGCCGGGTGACGCCCTGCCCTCCGTGCGCCAGGTGGCGGCGGAGTACCAGCTGAATCCGATCACCGTATCGCGCGCCTACCAGGAACTGGCCGACGAGGCCCTGGTGGAGAAGCGCCGCGGCCTGGGCATGTTCGTCACCGACGAAGCGTCCAAGAAGCTGCGCGGCAGCGAGCGCGAGCGGTTCCTGACCGAAGAATGGCCGGCCGTCGCCGAGCGCATCGAGCGCCTGGGCCTGTCCATCGAAGATCTGCTGCAATCCAAGGGGAACAAGTGATGAACGCCGCAATCGCCAATGCCGTGGTGTCGGCCCACGGCCTGCGCAAGGCCTACAAGAACAAGCTTGCGCTGAACGACACCAGCTTCCAGATCGAGGCCGGCAAGATCATCGGCCTGATCGGTCCCAACGGCGCGGGCAAGACCACCGCGCTAAAGGCCATCCTGGGCCTGATCCCGTTCGAAGGCCAGTTGAAGGTACTGGGCCTGGATCCGCGCAAGGATCGCGACGAGTTGATGAAGGACGTGTGCTTCATCGCCGACGTGGCCGTGCTGCCGCGCTGGATGAAGGTCAAGGAAGCCATCGACTTCGTGGACGGCGTGCATCCGCGCTTCGACCGCGCCAAGTGCGAGCGTTTCCTGGCCAATACCCAGCTCAAGCCCAACCTGCGCGTGCGCGAGATGTCCAAGGGCATGATCGTGCAGCTGCACCTGGCGCTGGTGATGGCCATCGACGCGAAGCTGCTGGTGCTGGACGAGCCCACGCTGGGCCTGGACATTCTGTACCGCAAGCAGTTCTACCAGCGTCTGCTGGAGGACTACTTCGACGAACAGAAGACCATCATCGTCACCACCCACCAGGTCGAGGAGATCGAACACATCCTCACCGACGTGATGTTCATCCGCGACGGCAGGATCGCGCTGACCGCGCAGATGGACGAAGTGGCCGAGCGTTACACCGAAGTGCTCGTCAGCGGCGAGGCGGTCGAGCAGGCCCGCGCCCTGAAACCCATCGACGAGCGCGCCCTGCCCTTCGGCAAGACCGTCCTGCTGTTCGACGGCGTGCCGCAGGCCCAACTCGCCACGTTGGGCGAAACCCGTACCCCTGGCCTGGCCGACCTGTTCGTCGCCATCATGAAAGGAACCTACGCATGAACGCCGTGACTTCGACGTTGGGCAAGCCCTCCAAGCCGGGCGCGTTCAAATGGCTGATCAAGCGCGAGTTCTGGGAGAACCGCGGGGGCTTCTTCTGGGCGCCGGTGATCACCGGCGGAATCTTCCTGGTACTGAACCTGATCCTGGCCGTGATCGGCAGCATCGCCGCACGGCGGTCGATGGACGGTGGCGGTTTCGTCATCGACGATGCGCCAGAGAAGGCGCACCAGATCGTCGGCGGCATCGGTGACGGCATGCTGCTGGGCGGTGTGATCCTGGCCTGCGTGGTACTGGCCTTCGTGGTGTTCTTCTACGCCTTGGGCACCCTCTACGACGACCGCCGCGACCGCAGCGTGCTGTTCTGGAAGTCGCTGCCGGTCTCGGACACCCACATGGTGCTGTCCAAGCTGGCCTGGGCACTGGTCCTGGCGCCGCTGCTGGCCATCGGTATCGGCATCCTGATCGGCGTGGCGATGTGGCTGATCTCGGCGCTGACCATCACCGTCAACGGCCTGCCGGCCGGCGGCGCGATGTTCACCCACTCCCACCCGTTGCGTGTGATCGGCGGCGTGATCAGCTCGCTGCCCGTGTACATGATGTGGTCGCTGCCTGCGGTCGGCTGGCTGATGTTCTGCTCGGCCTGGGCGCGCAGCAAGCCGTTCCTGTGGGCGGTGCTGGTGCCGGTGCTGGCCTGCGTGATCGTCAGCATGACCGACATCCTGCCGGGCCTGGACATCCGTCACGACCTGGTCTGGTACACGGTGGTCTACCGCGGTCTGCTGAGCGTGGTGCCGGGCGCGTGGTTCCCGACGCTGGAAGGCGGCGCCGCCAACCCGCACACCGAGATCAACACGCCGGACGAACTGGCCAACGCCATCGACCTGACCCGCAGCTGGCACGCTTTCGCCACCGCGGACCTGTGGATCGGCGCCGCCATCGGCGTGGCCCTGATCGTCGGCGCGATCCATCTGCGTCGCTGGCGCGAAAGCGAATAATCGCCCGTCAGCCTTTCCAGGCGGGCCCACCCGGGCCCGCCCCTTTCAGGAACCGGACATGCACACCTCTCTTTCACGGATGCGCCCCTTCATCGTGCTCGGCATGATCGCCCTGGCGGCGTGCCAGCCGACCGACAAGAACCAGGCCCCCACGGGCGCGGTGGCCAAGGCGATGGACGAAGCCGCCAAGGGACTGGGCGAGGCCAGCCAGGAAATGGACAAGGCCCGCGAAGAGATCGCCACCGCACGCGACCGCCTGGCCCGCGAGAACATTTCGCTCAACCGCAACGAGGAACAGCACCTGCCCAAGGCCGAGATCACGCCGGCCGGTGACCTGCTGATCGAAGGCAAGGCGGTCGCGACCACCCCGGAACAGAAGGCGCTGGTGCTGGCCTACCGCGGCGAACTGCTCGGCGTGGTCGGCGATGGCATGGCGATCGGGATGGAGGGGGCGCGCGTCGGCATCGACGCAGCCGCCTCCGCGCTGAAAGGAGTCCTGGCGGGCCAGGACGGCGACCAGATCGGCAAACAGGTCGGCGAACAGGCCAAGGCCAAGATCCAGCCCATGGTCGCGCAGCTGTGCACGCGCCTGCCCGGCCTGTTGTCGGCACAGCAGGCGCTTTCCGCCGCCCTGCCCGAGTTCGCGCCCTACGCCACGATGGACCAGGCCGATGTGGACGACTGCGGCGATGCCAATGGCGACGGCAACTGGACTTTCTGAGGTTCCCAACCCAACCCGCGCGTTAGCCCGCGCATCAGCGCCACCGACATCGATCCAGACGACGAAGAGGACACGCCATGCACTCCACGCGTAAACCACGCATGCTGATGACGATGTTCCTGGCCAGCCTTCTTCCGCTCGCGGTACAGACGGCGAACGCCGGGGATACCCGCATCGACAACGAGATCAGCGCCGACCTCGCCGATGCCCGCAGTGAAGTCCGTACCGAGCTCGCCGCTGCCCGTCGCGAACTCGACACCGGCAACCTGCAACTGGGCGACAGTCTTCGCTTCGGCACGTCGGATGCGCGCGCCTCCCATGCGGATCGCGCGTTGCCCCAGGCGGAAATCACCCCGCAGGGTGATTTCCTCATCGAAGGCAGACCGGTCGCCATCGACCGCCACCAGCGCCAGGAACTGCTGCTCTACCGTGGCGAGGTCATCGCCATCGCCAAGGCCGGCATCGACATCGGCGAGCGCAGTGCCCAGGCGGCGCTGGATGCGGTGGACCGCGGCCTCTTCAGTCTGATGTTCGGCGCGATGACCGGCAGCCTGGAGCGGCGCATCGAGAAGACCGTCCGCGAGACCGTCGAACCCGGCGTGCGGCAGATCTGCCTGAGCCTGCCGGCGCTGCGGGACCGCCAGCAACGCCTGTCCGCCACGCTTCCCGCGTTCCGTCCTTACGCCACGCTGGAGGCGGACGATGTCGAGGACTGCGAGAACGAGATGCGCCGCGAGTTCGCGAGCCGATAGCGCGCGTTCGTCAGCAGTCGCGGCCCCATCCGACACGATCACTCCCGGAGACTCAGAATGCGCACCGTCCTGATCGCTTCCTCCCTGCTCTCCGCGCTGGCGCTGTCGGCGCCCGCGTCGGCCTCCGACCGGTACTGCAAGCACGAATCTCCCCGCCAGCTCGTGCTGGACACCGGCGATGCCAAGGCCGTGGTATTCGAGGTCGGGCCCCATGACCTGACGGTGGAATCGCGCGCAGGGGCCCCCGCCGCGATGAGCGGCCGCGCCTGCAGCAGCCATGCCGACCGGTTGGCGCGGCTGAAGATCGAACAGCGCCGCGCCGGCGACAAACTGATCGTGCGTCTGTACCAGGAGGGCAGCTTCAGCGGCATCTCCTTCGGCAGCAACTACGCCTACATGAACCTGACAGCGACCCTGCCGGACCATCTGCCCGTGCAGGTGAAAGTCGGGTCGGGTGAGGCCAAGGTCACGGGCGCCCCCTTGTTCAGCGCCGACGTGGGCTCGGGCCACGCCGTGGGCCGCGACATCCGCGGGCTGGCCGCCGTTTCGGTGGGCTCGGGGGATATCGACATCCATGACGCCGGCAGCCTCAAGGTCGTCTCGATCGGTTCGGGCGACGTGGAGGCCGACAGCGTGCACGGTCGCACCCGCGTCGGCAGCATCGGCTCAGGCGGCTTCAGCCTGTCGCGCGGTGGCGGTGCCGAGATAGACTCGATCGGTTCCGGCGGCGCCGAGCTGCGCGACATCACCGGCGATGTGGTGGTCGGCTCGGTCGGCTCCGGCGGCGTGGAAGTGCGCAATGTCGCCGGCGCACTGACCGTTCGCTCGCTCGGCAGCGGCGATGTCGACCACGAAGGCGTCACCGGCACCATCGATATCCCGAAACATCACTGAAATGCCAGGAAAGACCATGACCCGATTCGCACCGCTCGCTCTTGCGCTGTCCCTCGTGCTGCTGTCCGCCTGTTCGGGCAAGGACAAGGCGCCCGACGCCGGGGAAGGAGACGGCGTCGCCGTCTCGCGCGCGCTGTGGGGCCAGAACCTCACCCTGAACGCGACCGGTCATCCACAGGCTGAAATTTCGGCAAAGGGCGACTTCATCGTCGGCGGCAAGAAGGTGGAAGTGAGCGACACGCAACGGACGCTGTTGGTCGCCTATCACCGCGAGCTGGGCGGCATCGCCGATGCGGGCATCGCCACCGGCAAGGAAGGCGCCAAGCTCGCCGGCAAGGCGGTGGGTGCTGCGGTGAAGGGCATCTTCAGCGGCAATCCGGACCAGATCGACAAGCAGATCGAAGCCGAGGCCAAGAAGGTGGAGGCTGAAGCGATGAAGATCTGCGACCGTCTGCCTGGGCTTTACAAGGCACAGCAGGACCTCGCTGCCGCGCTGCCGGCCTTCCAGCCCTACGCGTCGATGGACGAAGGCGATGCGGAAGACTGCCGCACCAGCCACAACGAAAACCATGAAGCCGGCAAGGACATCGGCCGTGCGATCGGTCGCGCGGTCAAGGGCGACAATGACAGCGCATCCGGCCAGGATGCCGCGGCCAAGGCGGATGCCGCCGCGAAACCGGCCACGCCCTGAGGCCGCGAGCCGCGCACGCGCGGCCCATTGCGCCACATCCCTTTTCGACAGGAGCGCATGATGAACCAGTACCGCCTGGTGGCGACGGCGATTGCGCTGGCGCTTGCGTCGCCCGTGACCCACGCGACCGACGGACCGGAGCCCGCTCGCGAACGCGCCTTCCAGGACCACATCGCCTACGTGGCCACGTTCGCGATGCCGGTGCTGATCGAGAAATGCTCGGCTGCGGACCCCACCTACCTGCAGCGTGCAGCGCCTGCGTATTTCCGCTACGTCAATACGCACCAGGACCGTATCGAACGCGGCCGACTGCTGACGCTTGCCGAGTTCGCACCGGACGAAACGCTGGCGACCTACCGGGAACGCACGCTGGCGCTGCGTCTGGGCCGGCTGGACACGGGGACGCCCGAGCAGAAGCAGCAGATGTGCGAGGGCGCACTGGCTATGCTGTCCGGGACGAAGATTCCGGGCGAATGGCCTCCGCGCGACTGAGCTGCGCGACGGCGCTCCTCAGCCGCCCCCGCCGCCCGCCTTGCCGTGGATGCCGCCCTTGGCGAGCACGGCAGGATCCAGCAGCGGTTTGAGCGTCTTCTCCGGCAGCCCCGTGATCTCGCGTGCGACCTCCAGCACCGGGCGGTTCTGCTTGTAGGCCTGCTTGGCGATGGCGGCGCCCTTTTCGTAACCGATCACCGGGTTGAGCGCGGTGACCAGGATCGGGTTGCGGTCCAGCGCTTCCTTCACCCGCGCTTCGCGCACCCTCAGGCCTGCGATGCAGTCGTCGGCCAGCAGCCGCGAAACGTTCGACAGCAGCTGCATCGCGTCCAGCAGGTTGTGTGCGATCAGCGGCAGGGTGACGTTGAGCTGGAAATTGCCGGTCTGCCCCGCCACCGTCACCGCGGTGTGGTAGCCCATCACCTGCGCACAGACCATCACGGTGGCTTCGGGAATCACCGGGTTCACCTTGCCCGGCATGATCGAACTGCCGGGCTGCAACGTGGGCAGCTCGACCTCTCCCAGGCCCGCCAGCGGCCCTGAGTTCATCCAGCGCAGGTCGTTGGCGATCTTGGTCAGGGCGACGGCCAGCGCGCTGAGCTGGCCGGACAGTTCCACGGCATCGTCCTGCGCGGCCAGCCCCTCGAACTTGTTGGCGGCACTTTCGAAGCGCGTGCCGGTGGCGGCAGACAACGCCTTCGCCACGCGCGCGCCGAAGCGGGGATCGGCATTGATGCCGGTGCCGATAGCCGTACCGCCCAGCGGCAGCCGGCGCACCCGCTTGAGCGTGTCCTCGATGCGCGCCTGTGCCGATGCCAGCTGCGCCGACCACGCCGAGAACTCCTGACCGAAGGTCAGCGGCATGGCATCCATCAGATGGGTCCGGCCGGTCTTCACCACCTTGCCCAGCGCCCGGCCCTTCGCATCGACGGTCTTGCGCAGGTGCCCGATGGCCGGCAGCAGGTCTTCGACCGCGGCAAGTTGGGCCGCCACCCGGATCGCCGTGGGGATGACGTCGTTGGAGCTCTGGCCGAGGTTGACGTGGTCGTTCGGGTGCACCTGCGCTTTCCCTGCGCGAGAAGCGAGGGTGGCGATGACCTCGTTGGCGTTCATGTTGGACGACGTGCCGGAGCCGGTCTGGTAGACATCGATCGGGAAATGCGCGTCGTGCTCACCGCGCGCGACCTCGTTCGCGGCCGTCTGCACGGCCTTGGCGACGCCCTTGGGCAGCAGGCCCAGGCCTGCATTGACTTCGGCCGCCGCCGCTTTCACCAGGCCCAGGGCGCGGATGAAGCCACGCGGCATCGGCCGTCCGGAGATCGGGAAGTTCTGCACGGCCCGCTGTGTCTGCGCGCCCCACAGGGCTTCCGCGGGCACCTGCAGTTCGCCCATGCTGTCGTGCTCGACGCGGGTGCGGCCCGCTGTCTTCTTGCTGGTCATCACCGTCTCCTGGAAGGATTTCACGGCTTGCGCGCCGGCGAAGGCCGGTGGCTGGCGGAGCGACAGGATACGCCAGGCCGGTGGGGCGCCTTCCCGGGGTAAAATGGAACGCTCCCTTCCAGCCCCCTGCCCCGCCCATGTCGGATTCGTCCCTGCTCGCCCTCTCTCCGCTCGACGGCCGCTATGCCGGCAAGGTCGACGCGCTGCGCCCCATCTTCTCGGAGTACGGCCTGATCCGCGCCCGCGTGAAGGTGGAAGTCGAGTGGCTGCTGGCGCTGGCCGCGGAGCCGGGCATCACCGAACTGGCCGCGTTCTCCGCTGAGGCGAAGGCGCGCTTGCGGGCGCTGGCCGACGGCTTCAGCGTGGCCCACGCCGCCCGCGTCAAGGAGATCGAGCGCACCACCAACCATGACGTCAAGGCAGTGGAGTACTTCATCAAGGAGCAGCTGAAGGACGACGCCGAGCTCGCGCCTGCGCTGGAGTTCGTCCATTTCGCCTGCACCAGCGAAGACATCAACAACCTGTCCTACGGCCTGATGCTGGAACAGGCGCGCCGCGAGGTGCTGCTGCCTTCGCTGGACGGCGTCGCGTCCACCCTGCGCGCACTGGCCCACGCGCAGGCCGCGCAACCCATGCTGTCGCGCACGCACGGCCAGACCGCCTCGCCGACCACGCTGGGCAAGGAGATCGCCAACGTCGTGGCCCGCCTGGAGCGCCAGCGCGCTCAGATCGCCGCGGTCGAGCTGACCGGCAAGATCAATGGCGCGGTGGGCAACTACAACGCGCATCTGGCCAGCTACCCGGACGTGGACTGGCCGGCCTTCGCCCAGCGCTTCGTCGAAGGCCTCGGCCTGGTGTTCAACCCGTACACCACCCAGATCGAGCCGCACGACAACGTGGCCGAGATCGGCGACGCCGCGCGCCGCGCGAACACCATCCTCATCGACCTGGCCCGCGACATCTGGGGCTACATCTCGCTGGGCTACTTCAAGCAGAAGCTCAAGGAAGGCGAAGTCGGCAGCTCCACCATGCCGCACAAGGTCAACCCGATCGACTTCGAGAACGCCGAGGGCAACTTCGGCATCGCCAACGCGTTGTTCGAACACTTCAGCGCCAAGCTGCCGATCAGCCGGTGGCAGCGCGATCTCACCGACTCCACCGTGCTGCGTGCGCTCGGCACGGCGTTCGGCCACACCCAGGTGGCGCTGGATTCCCTGGCCAAGGGCCTGGGCAAGCTGGAAGTGAACCCGCAGCGCCTGGACGCCGACCTCGACGCCGCCTGGGAAGTACTGGCCGAGGCCGTGCAGACCGTGATGCGCCGTCACGGCCTGCCCAATCCGTACGAGCAACTGAAGGCGCTGACGCGCGGCCAGGGCATCACGGCGGATTCGATGCGTGCCTTCATCGAATCGCTGGACCTGCCGGCGGACGCCAAGCAGCGCCTGCGGGACATGACGCCGGGCAGCTATACCGGCCTGGCCGAGCGTCTCGCACGCGGCATCTGACCTCGGAGGCGGGTACGGCGATGCATCTGCTGATCAACATCGACGTACCCGACCTGCCGGCCGCCGAGACGCTGTATACGCGTGCCTTCGGGCTGATCGCCGGGCGCCGTTTCGGTGACGGTGGCGTCGAACTGCTGGGGGCGCAGGCACCGATCTACCTGCTGCAGAACGCGGCCGGCTCCACCGCCGCGGCCGGTGCGCGCCGCGTTTACATCCGCCACTGGACGCCGGTGCACCTGGACGTGGTGGTGGATCACCTTGAACCTGCCCTCGACCGTGCCCTGCAGGCCGGCCTGGTGCAGGAAACCGACATTCGCGACACGGACTGGGGCCGCATCGTCCGCCTGGCCGATCCCTGGGGTCATGGCTGGTGCCTGCTGCAATTCGTCAATCGCGGCTACGACGAGATCGCCACATGAAACGTCGCTTCACCCTGCTGGGCAGCGTAGTCGCCCTCGCCCTTTCATCCACCGCCCTCGCCTCCGATGCGCCCACCTCCAGGGGCTGCGCCGACGACGCCGGCTGGAACGATCCGGCAATGCCCCTGAAGATGTACGGCAACACCTGGTACGTTGGCACCTGCGGCATCAGTGCGCTGCTGGTCACTTCCGACGCGGGCCATATCCTGGTCGATGCCGCCACGCCGCAGGCGGGCCCGCAGATTCTGGCCAACATCCGCGCACTCGGTTTCAGGCCGGAGGACGTGCGCGCCATCGTGTTCTCGCACGAGCATTTCGACCATGCCGGCAGCCTCGCCGAACTGCAGAAGGCCACGGGCGCACCGGTGTATGCGCGTGCGCCCGCGGTCGACACGTTGAAGCGCGGCCTGCCGGACCGCACCGACCCGCAGTTCGAGGTGGCCGAACCCATCGCGCCGGTCGCCAACATCGTCACCCTGGCCGACGACGGCGTGGTGAGCGTCGGCCCGCTGGCCCTGACGGCGGTCGCCTCGCCTGGCCACACCCCGGGTAGCACCAGTTGGACCTGGCGCTCCTGCGAAGGCGACGACTGTCGCCAGATGGTCTACGCCGACAGCCTGACGGCGATCTCGGACGACGTGTTCCGCTACAGCGACGACGCCGCGCATCCCGGCTACCTGGCGGCATTCCGCAACACCCTCGCACGTGTCTCAGCGCTCGACTGCGACATCCTGGTCACCCCGCACCCCTCGGCCAGCGGCCTGTGGAACCGGATCGGCCCGAGGGCCGCCGCACCGCTGATGGACACCACCGCCTGCCGCCGCTACGCGCAGGGCGCGGTGCAGCGGCTGGAGAAGCGCCTGGCCGAGGAAGCCGCCACCTTCCCCTCCGGCGGCGCGCGGCCTTGATGCGCATCAATGCCCCGCGCGGCCTGCCCGGCCACGCTGGCCTCCCTTTCCCATGCGCGGCGTGACGCTGCGCGGATCCCACACCATGAAGAAGAACCCGTCCCGCACCGCCGCCCTGCCCTTCGAGATCGTCGCCACGCGCGACCAGCCGCTGGGCATGCCGGCCGAGCGCTTCCTGCGCGACTACTGGCACAAGCGGCCCCTGCTGATCAGGAACGCCTTTCCCGGCTTCGAAACGCCCGTGCAGCCGGAAGACCTGGCCGGCCTGGCCTGCGAAGAGGGCGTGCTGGCGCGGATGATCAGCCTGGATCGTGCCACCGGGGCCTGGGACGTGCGCACCGGCCCGTTCCAGGAAGAGGATTTCCCCGGCCTGCCCGACCACGACTGGACCCTGCTGGTGCAGGACGTGGACAAGTGGGATGCCGACGTACGCGAACTGCTGGCGCAGTTCCGTTTCCTGCCGCGCTGGCGGGTGGACGACATCATGATCAGCTTCGCGGCCACCGGCGGCTCGGTGGGCGCCCACGTGGACCACTACGACGTGTTCCTGCTGCAGGCACAGGGCGAGCGCCGCTGGATGATCGATGCCAGCGTGGCGCTGGGGAAGCCCGCACCTGACCTGGCCTTCCAGGAGGACGTGGCGATCAAGCTGCTGCAGCGGTTCGCCCCGACCCACGAATGGGTGCTGTCGCCCGGCGACATGCTGTACCTGCCGCCCCTGGTCCCGCACCATGGCGTGGCGGAGAACCCGTGCCTGACCTTCTCGGTGGGCATGCGCGCACCGTCGTCGGCGGAACTGATCGCCGACTACCTGGACACCCTGGTCGCCAACGCGGACGAGGCCGTGCGCTACCACGACGAGGACCTGACCGCGCCCCAGGACCCTTACGAGATCGACGCCCGCGCCATGGAGCGCGTGGTGGAGGCGCTGAATGCCCTGCGGATGAACGACCCGGACCGGCTGGGCGACTGGTTCGGCCGCTTCATCACCACCTACCGGGCCTCGGGCGAGGTGATGCCGGGCCCGGAGGCGACATCGCGCATCGAACTGGAATGGGACCTGCAGCAGGGCGCCCGCCTGCTCCGGCACCCTTTTTCCCGGTTCGCCTGGCGCCGCCGCCGCACGCAGGCCACGCTGTTCTGCAGTGGCGTGGACCATGTGATGCCAGTGAAGGATGCCCGCCTGCTCGCAGCCGCCGAGTCGATTGACGGCGAGGCCTACGCCTCGCTCAGCGACGCCGGCCGCGATGCCGTCATGGCGCTCGCCGCGCAGGGCCACTACCGGCTCGCCCTCGACGATGACGAGCCGGACATCGGGGATTCGCAGTCGTGAGCACGGCCGACTATCGCGTCGAGGCGGTCGACTACGCCGCCGCGCAGGACGATCTCCGCCGGGTCCGCGAAGCCGTGTTCGTGGAGGAACAGGGCGTTCCGCGCGACCTCGAACGGGATGCGCTGGACCCGCTGTGCCATCACGTGATCGCCCGCAACGCCGGAGGTCAGCCCATCGGCACCGCCCGGCTCACCCCCGACCACCGCATCGGCCGCATGGCCGTGCTGTCGGCCTGGCGCGGCCGGGGCGTGGGCGAGGCCCTGCTGCTCGCGCTGCTGGCCGAGGCCCGCCGACGCCAGTGGCCGACGGTGTCCCTGCACGCCCAGGTGGGAGCCGAAGGGTTCTATGCCCGCCAAGGGTTCCTGCCCGAGGGCGAGCGTTTCTTCGAAGCCGGTATCGAGCACCAGGGCATGCGCAGGGTGCTGGGCGCCACGGCCACCATCGCCCATCGGGCCGAAGCCGTCGCCATCACCACCGCCATCATCGTGCAGGCCCGCCGCGCGCTGGCGATCTACAGCCGCGCCCTCGATCCTGGCCTGTGGGACGCCCCGCCGGTGATGGAGGCGCTGCGCCGGTTCGCCACGCACCGGACCGGCGTGCAGGTCCAGATCCTGTTGCAGGACGCGGCCGCGCCCCAGCACGCGTTGGTCCCGCTGATCGGCCTGGCCCAGCGCCTGCCCAGCGTCTTCGGCTTCCGCGAAGTGCAGGACCCGGTGGACCTGCCCTATGCCGCCGCCTTCGTCGCCAACGACGACCATGGCTACTACTACCGGCCGCTGGGCCACCGCTTCGATGGCGAAGCCGGCCTGGAACATGCCGGGCGTGCACGGCAGCTGCGCGAGGAGTTCACCCAGATGTGGGAACGCGCGCGTCCCGTCTCCGAATACCGCGCGCTCGGCCTCTGATCGCGGGTCCCGCGGCGCGGGCAGCCTGCGCCTTTAGTCCAATCCGGTTACGCCCCCTTCCCGGCATGGGGGTATAATTTCCCGGTTTTCGTCCATGTCGCCGAGACATTGCGCGACATGGACCGCAAGCGCCCCTCGACTACCCCACAGCACGCCATCGCCATCGTGGACAATCTCCTGAAGCAGTTCGCGCAATCCTCGCAGCTCAATGGCGGCAACGCCTCCTACGTCGAAGACCTGTACGAGCAGTACCTCGTCGCCCCGGACAGCGTGGGTCCCAAGTGGAAGGCCTACTTCGACGGCTTCAAGGGTCGCGAGGCCGGGGACGTCCCCCACTCGGTGGTCATCCAGCAGATCACCGACGCCGCGCGCCAGGCCGCCAACAACGGCCATGTCGTGACCGGTGGCGGCGACGAACGCGAGCGCAACATCGGCCGCCTGATCACCGCCTACCGCTCACGTGGCCACCTGGGCGCACAGCTCGATCCGCTGGGCCTGACCCCGCCGGTCAATCCGCCCGACCTGGACCTGGCGTTCCACAACCTGTCCGAACGCGATCTCGACAGCGAATTCAGCACCGGCAACGTAGGTGGTCATTCGCGCATGAAGCTGCGCGATCTGCTGGCCCGCCTGAAGGCCACCTACACAGGCCCGATCGGCGTGGAGTTCATGCACATCCCCGAGGTCGAGCAGCGCCAGTGGCTGTACCAGCGCCTTGAAACCGCGGGCGGCCAGTTCGGCCTGTCGGACGAGGCCAAGCGCCGCACCCTCGAGCGCTTGACGGCCGCCGAGGGCCTGGAGCGTTACCTGCACACCAAGTACGTGGGCCAGAAGCGCTTCTCGCTGGAGGGCGGCGACGCACTCATCCCGCTGCTGGACACGACCATCCGGCGCGCCGGCGAAGGCGGCGTGAAGGACATCGTGATCGGCATGGCCCACCGTGGCCGCCTGAACGTGCTGGTCAACACGCTGGGCAAGAACCCGCGCAAGCTGTTCGACGAGTTCGAGGGCAAGTTCGAGCACGACAACAGCCTGGCGCACGCCGGCGACGTGAAGTACCACATGGGCTTCTCGGCCGACATCGCCACCCCGGGCGGTCCGGTGCATCTGGCGCTGGCCTTCAATCCGTCGCACCTGGAAATCGTCGACCCCGTCGTGGCCGGCAGCGCCCGCTCGCGCCAGGAGCGCCGCAACGACGCCGCCCGCCAGGCCGTGCTGCCGGTCATCATGCACGGCGACGCCGCGTTCGCGGGCCAGGGCGTGGTGATGGAGCTGTTCCAGATGTCGCAGGCGCGCGGTTTCGCTGTCGGCGGCACGCTGCACATCGTCATCAACAACCAGATCGGCTTCACCACCAGCAACAAGGAAGACGCGCGTTCCACGCTGTACTGCACCGACGTGGCCAAGATGGTCGGCGCACCGGTCTTCCACGTGAACGGCGACGATCCGGAAGCGGTGGTCTTCGTGGCGCAGTTGGCCTACGACTTCCGCCAGCAGTTCAAGAAGGATGTGGTGATCGACCTGGTGTGCTACCGCCGCCACGGCCATAACGAAGCCGACGAGCCGGCCGCGACCCAGCCGGTCATGTACCAGACCATCCGCAAGCACGCCACCGCGCGCGAGATGTACGCCGCCAGGCTGGAAGAGGCGGGCGTGATTCCCGCCGACGGCGGCAAGGCGCTGGCCGACGCATTCCGCAACAAGCTCGACTCGGGCGACTACACGACCGAACTGGCCAAGCAGAAGAGCGACGAGCTGGCGATCGACTGGTCGCGCTATGTGTCCGGCAAGCTCAGCGACCCCGTCGACACGAAGGTCAAGCGCAAGGCGCTGGATTCGCTGGCCAAGATCATCACCACCATCCCGGCCGGCGTCGCACTGCACCCGCGCGTGGCCAAGATCTACGAAGATCGCGTGAAGATGGCCGCCGGCGAGCTGCCGGCCGACTGGGGCTTCGCCGAGAACCTGGCCTACGCCACCCTGCTGGCCGAAGGCCACGGCCTGCGCCTGGTGGGCCAGGACGCCGGGCGCGGCACCTTCTTCCACCGTCACGCGATCCTGCACGACCAGAAGACCGACAGCTACTACCTGCCGCTGCGCCAGTTGGTGGAACAGCCCGAGCAGGCCACCGTCATCGACTCGCTGCTCAGCGAGGAGGCGGTGATGGCGTTCGAGTACGGCTTCTCCACCACCGATCCCAACACCCTGTGCATCTGGGAAGCGCAGTTCGGCGATTTCGCCAATGGCGCGCAGGTGGTGATCGACCAGTTCATCGCCGCCGGCGAAGCCAAGTGGGGCCGCATCAGCGGCCTGACCCTGCTGCTGCCGCACGGCTACGAAGGCCAGGGTCCGGAGCACAGCTCGGCGCGCCTGGAGCGTTTCCTGCAGCTGTGCGCGCTGGAGAACATGCTGGTCTGCGTGCCGACCACGCCGGCGCAGGCCTACCACATGCTCCGTCGCCAGATGCGCATGACCACCCGCAAGCCGCTGGTGGTGATGACGCCGAAGTCGCTGCTGCGCCACAAGCTGGCGGTGTCCACGCTGGACGAACTGGCCAATGGCGAGTTCCAGCACCTGATTCCCGACGCGACCGCCGATGCGAAGAAGGTCAAGCGCGTCGTCGCGTGCTCGGGCAAGGTCTACTACGACCTCCTGGAAGACGCGCAGAAGCGCGGCCAGGACGACGTGGCCCTCCTGCGCGTCGAGCAGCTCTACCCGTTCCCGCGCGAGCAGCTGACCGCCGAACTGAAGCGCTACGGCAAGGCCACCGAGGTCGTGTGGTGCCAGGAAGAGCCGCAGAACCAGGGCGCGTGGTACCAGATCAAGCATCACCTGCAGGCCTGCCTGGCCGACAAGCAGACGCTGCACTACGCGGGCCGTCCGCGCTCGCCCTCGCCCGCTGCCGGCCATTTCGCCGAGCACGTGGAGGAGCAGCTGAAACTGGTCGCCGACGCGCTGGTCAACAAGCTCGGCGCCGACCACGTCGCCGAATAAGCCCGCCCTTTTCCAACGAACAACAACAACACCAGGACGCCCCATCCCATGGCCACTGAAGTCAAAGTTCCGGTTCTTCCCGAGTCCGTCTCCGACGCCACCATCGCCGCCTGGCACAAGAAGGTGGGCGACGCGGTCAAGCGCGACGAGAACCTGATGGACCTGGAAACCGACAAGGTCGTGCTGGAAGTGCCCTCGCCCGTCGACGGCGTGCTGAAGGAGATCAAGTTCAAGGAAGGCGACACGGTGACCAGCCAGCAGCTGCTGGCGATCATCGAGGAAGGCGCGGCCGCCGCGGCACCCGCCCCCGCCGCAGAGGAAAAGAAGCCGGCCGCCGGCGCCCAGGAAGTGCAGCCGAAGGCCGACGCCGCTAAGGCCGACGCGGCCGCCCCGGCCAGCACCAAGCCCGCACCGGCCGGCGCCGACGCGTTGCCCCCGGGCGCCCGCTTCACTGCCATCACCCAGGGCATCGATCCGGCCGCCGTGGAAGGCACCGGTCGCCGCGGCGCCGTGACCAAGGAAGACCTGGTCAACTACGCCAGCGGCAAGACCGCCGGCGTGTCCGGCGGCGCGCGTCCGGAAGAGCGTGTGCCGATGACCCGCATCCGCACCCGCATCGCCGAGCGCCTGATGCAGTCCAAGAACTCCATCGCCATGCTGACCTCGTTCAACGAGGTCAACCTGGCCAAGGTCATGGAGATGCGCAAGGAGTTGCAGGACGACTTCGTGAAGGCCAACGGCATCAAGCTGGGCTTCATGAGCTTCTTCGCCAAGGCCGCCGCCAACGCGTTGCAGCGCCATCCGATCATCAACGCCTCGGTCGACGGCAACGACATCATCTATCACGGCTATGCCGACATCTCGATCGCCGTGTCCACGGACAAGGGCCTGGTGACGCCGGTGCTGCGCAACGTCGAGCGCATGGGTTTCGGCGACATCGAGAAGGGCATCGCCGAGTACGCCAAGAAGGCGCGCGACGGCAAGCTGGGCCTGGAAGACCTGCAGGGCGGTACCTTCACCATTACCAACGGCGGCACCTTCGGCTCGCTGATGTCCACGCCCATCGTCAACCCGCCGCAGAGCGCCATCCTGGGCATGCACGCCATCAAGGACCGCGCCATCGTCGAGAACGGCCAGGTCGTGGCCGCGCCGATGATGTACATCGCGCTGTCCTACGACCACCGCATCATCGACGGTAAGGACGCGGTGCTGTTCCTGGTGGACATCAAGAACCAGCTGGAAAACCCGCACCGCATGCTTCTCGGTATGTAATCCGCTGCGGCTCCCCCCCGGGGAGCTGGAAAGGGGCCCTGCGGGGCCCCATTTCCTTCCACGAGACACTGCCACCGTCCGCTGACGGACGCACAAGGCAAAGGACACTGAAATGGCTGAACAATTCGACGTCGTCGTCATCGGTGCCGGTCCGGCCGGCTACCACGCCGCCATCCGCGCCGCGCAGCTGGGCATGAAGGTCGCGTGCATCGATGCCGCGCTGGGCAAGGACGGCAAGCCCGCGCTCGGCGGCACCTGCCTGCGCGTCGGCTGCATCCCGTCCAAGGCGCTGCTGGATTCCTCGCACCAGTACCACAACCTGACCCACCAGTTCGAACAGCACGGCATCAGCGTCAAGGACGCGAAGATCGATGTCGGCACCATGGTCGGCCGCAAGGACGCGATCGTGAAGCAGTTCACCGGCGGCATCGCGCAGCTGTTCAAGGCCAACAAGGTGACCGCGTACTACGGCTTCGGACAGTTGCAGCCGGGCAACCTCGTCAAGGTGAAGCAGCATGACGGCAGCGAAGTCGAACTGAAGGGCACCAACGTCATCCTTGCCGCCGGTTCGGATTCCATCGAGCTGCCGTTCGCCAAGTTTGACAACGAGTACATCGTCGACAACGTGGGTGCACTGGACTTCACCGAGGTTCCCAAGCGCCTGGCGGTGATCGGCGCAGGCGTGATCGGGCTGGAGCTGGGCAGCGTATGGAAGCGCCTCGGCGCCGAGGTCACCATCCTCGAAGCCCTGCCCGATTTCCTGGCCGTCGCCGACAGTGAAGTGTCGAAGGTCGCCGCGCGCGAGTTCAAGAAGCAGGGCCTCGACATCCGCCTTGGCGCCAAGGTGTCGAAGACCGAAGTCACGGGCAAGGGCAAGAAAAAGGAAGTCGTGGTCACCTACAGCGACGCCGAAGGCGAGAAGACGCTGACCGTGGACAAGCTGCTGGTCGCCGTGGGCCGCCGCGCCGCGAGCAAGGGCCTGCTGGCCGAGGGCACCGGCGTCAAGCTCAACGAGCGTGGCCAGGTGGAAGTGGACGCGCACTGCCATACCGGCGTCGATGGCGTGTGGGCGATCGGCGACTGCGTGCGTGGGCCTATGCTGGCGCACAAGGGCTTCGAGGAAGGCATCGCGGTCGCCGAGCTGATCGCCGGTCTGCCGGGACACGTCAATTTCGACACCATTCCGTGGGTCATCTACACCTCGCCCGAGATCGCCTGGGTCGGCAAGACCGAGCAGCAGCTCAAGGCCGAAGGCGTGGCCTACAAGGCCGGCTCCTTCCCGTTCGCCGCGGTGGGCCGCGCGGTGGCGATGGCCGAGCCCGCGGGCTTCGTGAAGGTCATCGCCGACGCGGAAACCGATCGCGTGCTGGGCATGCACCTGGTCGGCGCCAACGTGTCGGAACTGGTGCACGAGGGCGTGCTCACGATGGAGTTCAAGGGCTCCGCCGACGACCTGGCCCGCATCTGCCATGCGCACCCGTCGCTGTCGGAAGCGGTGCACGACGCCGCGATGGCCGTGCACAAGCGCGCGATCCACAAGGCCAATTGAGGCCCGCACGGCGGCGAGGCCGTCGCCGTGATCCGCATGCGCCAGGCCAAGCCTGGCGTTTTGCGTTTCAGACAACAGGCAACACAGGACACCGACCATGAAGAGCATCTGCGTCTACTGCGGCTCCAACGCCGGCAGCAAGCCCGCCTACACCGAACGCGCGATGGCCCTGGGCGACCGCATCGCGAAGGAAGGCCTGCAACTCGTCTATGGCGGCGGCAACGTCGGACTGATGGGCATCGTCGCCGATGCGGTGCTCGCCGCAGGCGGCGAGGTGGTCGGCGTGATTCCCGAGCAACTGGTCAATTGGGAAGTCGCGCACAAGGGCGTGACCCGGCTGGAAGTCGTCGCCAACATGCACGAGCGCAAGAAGCGCATGTTCGACCTGTCAGACGCCTTCGTCGCCCTGCCCGGCGGTTTCGGCACGCTGGACGAGATGTTCGAGATGCTGACCTGGCGCCAGCTCGGCATCGGCGACAAGCCCTGCGCCTTCCTCGACGTGGAAGGCTTCTACACGCCGCTAATGGGCATGATCGACCGCATGGTCGAAGAACGCTTCCTGCACCCGGAACAGCGCAACGACCTGTGGCATGGCGACGACCTTGATGCCATGGTCGCCTGGATGCGCGCCTACACCCCGGCCCAGGCGGACAAGTGGATGGATGAGAAGCGGCGGAAGTCGTTGCGCTGACACTCACTGTGCGGGTTCGCGCCCGGCCGGAACCTGAAGTCACTGGGTCCCGGCTTTCACCGGGATGAACGGTCGGTGCGCTGTACTGCACGATGTAGCCTTCACGGGTGCGCACCAGCGAGGCTCTTCCACCCGCGAATGGATGACATCGTCATCCCGGCGAAAGCCGGGACCCAGCGACTTGGCTTGAAGGTGACACGCATCCAAGAGGAGGATGGCCTTGACCTCATCCAGGCAAGGAATGCCCCCATGCGAGAACGCACACCATGCGTCTACATCCTGGCGAGCCAGCGGGGTTCTACCCCGTCTCCACGGACTGTTGGGTTAAGAGTCTAAAGGCCTGATCCTTGGCGTCGAGCCTTCGCTGGATGAGCGGATTATGGAACCGCTCGATGTAGTCGAACACATCGCTCCTAGCCT
>Ga0209571_1000232_pt1 | contig 96546 bp, 80 predicted proteins | sample EBPBio102011_DNA_FD_185866 | JGI IMG/M metagenome (GOLD analysis project Ga0209571, IMG submission 185866) | Wastewater treatment Type I Accumulibacter community from EBPR Bioreactor in Madison, WI, USA - Reactor 1_1/10/2011_ DNA (SPAdes)... | ecosystem: Engineered > Bioreactor > EBPR >... | reverse complement strand
CAAGCGTAAGCGAGCGGGCAGCGATGTAAAGGGTTCGGCTGCGCCCGGACTACGTCCGCCCTTGACATCACCGCCCCCTCAAACTGCCAAAACCAGCGCCCGTTCCACAGGAAACGACATAGAGCCGAAACCTTCTTGAACGGCGAAGGCGATACTTGCTGATGGCCGACGCTGGGCAGCTGCAATACCGTGACCATATGTCCACGCGGCGTAAGCATCGAGAGCATTTTCGCGACGACTGGATCGACATCGACGTACTCCAGAACAAGGCCAAGGAATATCAAGTCGACAGGTGAAAATAAAATCTCAGGACTTTGAATGTCACCCGCAATCAACTCCAGATGCTCGATCCGGTCTCTAAATCGAGCCTCAGTCTCGGCGACAAAAAGCGGGTTTAGATCGACCCCAACGACTCGTGAGACAGCGGGCGGAATTCTGTCAAATCCGTTTCCGCCAGCGCAACCAATAACAGCGACGGAGCACGGAGAAAACTTCGCAAGAGCATCCGCGAAGATGTCGGATAGCAATTGAGCTTGCTCGATTCCGGGCAACGCCATGTGTCCCTCGTAGTCAGCAAGTGGAACATCCAGCCAAGGATTTTTCATGACGCCCACCTTTGAATGAAACGACTTGGGTGACCATTGATGTGTGCCATGGCCATCAACGCTGCTCGAATATTCACCATTGTCATATGCTGACGGTTCAATTTTTGATCGCGACAGGAATCATTGCGCCCGCACGGAAAGTATCAATGACTTTGAGACACGGATGCACATTAATTTAGCGTGTATGGATCAGATATTTTTGTCGACTTGTTCTCCTGCTTGGATGGGTTGATCCAGGCGGCGCCAGCCTGCCTTCGCGCTGCCGCGATCGAAGTCCCGCATGAGTGGCCCCAAACGCCGCTGGAGCGACGATCGGGTAGCGTTCAGCCCTGAGACGCCCCACCCGCCCGCACGTCATTGCGAGCAGGACGCGTGCCGGGTAAAGCCACGATCTGCGCTATGATCGAGCAAGCGGCCGGCTCATCAGCCGGTCACGCCTTCGGCTGGACCTGAAGGACATCAGCGAGAGGAAATCAGCATGCGCAGCAAGATCGTCACTGCCGACGAAGCCATCGCCCTGATCCGCGACGGCGATACCCTGGCCAGCACCGGCTTCGTCCAGACCGGCTTCGCCGAAGCCTTGCTGTCGGCGCTGGAGCGCCGCTTCGTCGCCACCGGCTCGCCCAGGAACCTGACCCTGTTCGCCGCTGCCGGCCAGGGCGACGGCAAGACCCTGGGCCTCAACCACCTCGGCCATGCTGGCTTGCTGCGCCGGGTGGTCGCGGGTCACTGGGGGCGCATGCCGAAAGTGGCGCAGCTGGCGCTCGACAACCGCATCCAGGCCTACAACCTGCCGCAGGGCATCATCTGTCAGTTGTTCCGCGATCTCGCCGCCGGCAAGCCGGGGTCGTTTTCCAAGGTCGGCCTGCATACCTTCGTCGACCCCCGCTACGGTGGCAGCCGCATCAATGCCGCGACGACCAAGGACATCGTCAGCCTGGTCACCGTCGATGATGAGGAGTGGCTGTTCTACAAGGTCGGCGAGGTCAATGTCGCTTTCATACGCGGCACCACGTCCGACACCTTCGGCAACATCACCATGGAACGTGAAGCGCTGACGCTGAACAACCTGGCCATGGCCATGGCGGCCAAGAACAGCAACGGCATCGTCATTGCCCAGGTCGAACGCATCGCCGAACGCAGCGGGCTGCCGCCGCGCCAGGTCAAGATTCCGGGGATTCTGGTGGACTGCGTGGTCGTCGCCGAACCGGCCCAGCACATGCAGACGCTGGCCACGCAATACAACGCCGCCTATGCCGGCGAGTTTCGCGTCCCCGCGGCCAGCGTGGTGTCGACGCCGCTCTCCGAGCGCAAGATCATTGCCCGTCGGACGGCCTTCGAACTGCCGCCCAACGGGATCATCAATCTCGGCGTCGGCATGCCCGAAGGGGTCGCGGCGGTGGCCAACGAGGAGCGCATCTCGCACTTGCTGACGCTGACCGTGGAATCCGGCCTGATCGGCGGCATTCCCTCGAGCGGCGGCAACTTCGGCACCGGGGTCAACATGGACGCGGTGATCGACGAGAACCAGCAGTTCGACTTCTACGACGGCGGCGGTCTCGACATGGCGTGTCTCGGCATGGCCGAGTGCGACGCCGCCGGCAACGTCAACGTCAGCCGCTTCGGCGGCCGCCTGACCGGCGCCGGCGGCTTCATCAACATCAGCCAGAACGCGCGTCTGGTGGTCTTCGTCGGCACCTTCACCGGCAAGGGTCTCGAAATCGAGGTCACGGACGGCAAGTTGCGCATCGTCCAGGAGGGCGGGCAGCGGAAGTTCGTCAAGCAGGTCGAGCAGATCACCTTCAATGGCCAGTACGCCTACGATCGCGGCAAGCCGGTTTTCTACATCACCGAACGCTGTGTCTTCCGTCGGGTACGCGGCGGCCTGGCGCTGATCGAGGTGGCGCCGGGCATCGACGTCGATCGCGACATTCTTCCGAACATGGATTTCGAGCCGATCATCGGCGAATACGCGGTGATGGACGCGCGCATCTTCAATGCCAATCCGATGGGTCTGGAAGCCGAGCTGCTCAACCTGTCGCTGCCCGAACGGGTCATCTACGACCCCGAGCGCAACATCCTGTTCCTCAATTTCGAGGGCATGCACGTGCGCGTCGAGGAGGACGTGAAGGCGATCTGGGACATCTGCGAGCTGCGCTGCCGGGCAGCCGGCAAGCCGGTCGGCGTGATCATCAACTACGACCGTTTTCGCATCAACCAGGACATGTACGACGCCTACGCCGAAATGGATCGCTACTTCCTGGCCAATTATTTCAGTCAGATCACCCGCTACGCGACCAGCGCATTTCTGCGCGCCAAGCTCGGCGAGGCGTTCTCGGCACGCAGCATCGCGCCGCACGTCTTCGAGCGCCGGGAGGAAGCGCAAGCTTTCCTGGCCGGCCGCAACGGCGACGCCGGCCAGCCGGGCTGAACGCGAGCAGCGACGCGGCAGGCAAGCGCGAACGATTGGCAGAACGGCAGCAATGCACTACCGTAGAGCCATACACGCTTCCACAACCCGCGAATTGAGAGGCCCACCCATGAACGCACGCAACCGCCGCAGCACAGCCATCGCGGTCCTGATCGCCGCTTTCCTGCCTTTCCATGCCGCGCAGGCACAGCTTGGCGACCTGCTCAAACAGGGCGGCAGCAGCGCATCCGGGGCAACCGGCGGAGTCGGAGGACTCGGCGGAGTCAGCGGAGTCAGCGGCCTCGGTGATCTGGGCGGCGCGCTGTCGGGGCAGTCAGTCACCTCGGGCAGCGCCAGCAACGTCGCCGGTCTGCTCGAGTTCTGCATCAAGAACAATTATCTCGGCGGCGACAAGGCCGCTGCGGTCAAGGATTCCCTGACCAGCAAACTGCCGGGCGGCTCGTCCTCATCCGACGGTGGCTACAAGAGCGGCAAGAATGGCATTCTCAGCAGTGGCGACGGCAGCACCCTGGACCTGAGCGGCGGCGGCATGAAGAAGCAGGTCACCAAGCAGATCTGCGATAAGGTTCTCGATCAGGGCAAGTCGCTGTTGTAAGCGGGCGGCGGCCAAAACGCAACGCGCAGAACCGCCTCTCGCTCAGCGACAGAGGGACTTGCCGTTGGCAAAGAGGGCGACACGGTCCCGGCCCGCGCTCTTGGCCGCGTAAAGCGCCTTGTCCGCAGCGTTGAGCATGTCATCTTCCTTTTGCATGCCGTCTTCGATGCTCGCCACTCCGATGCTCACCGAGGTGTGGATGTCCACGTCGGCGACGCTGATGCGCAGAGCCTTGATCGTCCTGCGCAGACGCTCGGCAGCGAGCAGGGCCGTGCGCGCGTCGGCGTCGTGACAGACGAGCAGGAACTCCTCGCCGCCGATCCGGCTGACGCTATCGTCCTTGCGGGCGGCGCTCTGGATGGCCTTGGCCACGCACTGCAATACGCGATCGCCGACCGCGTGACCGTAGCGGTCGTTGATCGACTTGAAATGGTCGACGTCGATCATCAGCGCCGCCACCGCGCGACCGGTACGCCGGGAGGCGCTCCAGAAGCGGGCGAGCGCCTCCATGCCCGCGCGCCGGTTGGGTAACTCGGTGAGCATATCGGTCATTGCGGTATGTTCGAGGCGGCGGTTGCTGATCGCCAATTCGGCGGCAAACTGCTTGAGTTGCGCTCTGTCGTTCTCCCAGGCCTCGAGCAATTTCACGTAGTGCAGTGCCGCCCGCATGCGCGCACTCAAGGCGCGCACATGCACCGGCTTGGTCAGGTAATCGTCGACCCCGGCCTCGAAGGCCTCGATGATCTTCGCGTCGTCTTCCTCGCCGGTGAGCATGACCACATACATCGACTGGCCCCAGCCGGTCGCACGCAGTGCGCGGCAGAACTCGAGCCCATCCATCACCGGCATGCGCCAGTCGGTGATGACGATCTGCGGCATCACCTCCAGCGCCAGGGCCAGCGCTTCCTTGCCGTTCTCTGCGGTGTGGACCGTACAACCGGGCATGTGCGACAGCAGACCCTGGGTGACCAGGCGTCCGGTCGGGTCATCATCAACCAGCAGAACGACCTTGCGCGTGCGCGCCTCGTCGGCCTCTTCCTCGGGGCGCGGAACCGGCGCGGTGCTCATGGCGCTGAACGACGGCAGTTGACCGGCGGGCACCTTGAGAAGCTCGGCCCAGGAGTGCCATTGGCCGACGACCCGGTCGAAGACCTCTCCCAGGTCAGTCGCATCGAGCCCGATCTTGCCACCGAGCAGCATCAGTTCGGAGATGCTGGTCTGCCGCTCGGCCGCCGGCGAGCGGCCGAGATCGGCCATGCGCCGGGCCTGGAAGAGCAGATGGACCAGTTGGTAAGGCCGCGAACCTTCGGAAAAACCCGAATCGAGTGGAAACTCGTGATAGCAAACGGGTTCGGCCAGAGTCTTTGGGATGCCGCAATCGGCCATGATACCGGCCGTGAATTCAGTGTGATCGACGCCCAGACGCTGGCGCTCCAGTTCGAGAAGCGCCTGCCCTGCCCTCTGCTCGGCGAGCACGGCACCATAATCGGCGGGGTAGACGGTGGCCAGAGCCAGACAACCGATCTGCGCCATGAGACCGCAGGCAAACAGTTCCTCGGGTGGCGCCGCGCGCAACAGCCTGCCCAGTTCCTGGCTGGCCACGGCCATGAACAGGGAATGCGACCAGAAGCCCGGATAGTCGAAGGCCGGGCAGGCGCCATGCAGATACTGATCGACCAGGGAAAAGCCCATCGCCAGCTGGCGCACGGTGGCCATTCCCAGCTGCATCACCGCCTCCCTGATCGACGCCACCGGCCGGCCGCCGCTGGCCGCGGCATTGGCCAGGCGCAGCAGGCGACTCGACAGGGCTGGATCGCTCTGGACGACCTTGGCCACCTCTTCCAGAGTGGCATCGTCGCGCCGACTGATCTCCATGACCGCCAGGGCCACGCCCTTCGGGCTGGGAAGTTGACCACTGATGCGCAACTGATCGATCTTGCTCATGCTTGCCTGTACTTTCCTGCTGACGCTTACGGCGCTTGCCGCCGTCGCGGATGATGAAGAATAACTCACTCGGGGCAGCAGCGGCCAGCCGCCGCACGGCTTGTGTGGCCCGCGCCTCCGTACTCTGGCGACTCAGTGCGCAGCGCCGCCTGCGCCTCCTTGCTTCGCCGCTACGCCGCCACCCATTTCGCGCACTACCGACTGGTACTCGGGCGACTGACGCATCAGCTCCCCGGCAACGTCGCGCAGGCGGTCGATATCCTCTGCCGGGAGATAGAAGCTGGTCGGCAGATTCATGAAGTAGCGCTTGTCGTCGGGGTCACGGATCGCCGCGAAGCTGACGTCGATCACTTCCAGGGTCAGCTCCGGCAGACTCGCCTCGGCCTCGGCTTCGCTCGCCCCGGCGAGGCGCGCGCGGGCGACGTGCAGCTGACGCTGCCAGCCCATGATCGCGGCACGATCCTTCATCGTCTCGATCGTTTCGAACGAGTAATGATCGATGGGCACGCTGGTGGACTGCAGGAGTTGGACGGCCATCCCCGGCGCTTCCTCGCTGCGATCCCAGTGCGTGGTCGGCGAGGACTGGGAATTGACGACGAGCAGAACGATCCGGCGGATGCGGCCGAAACCAATCTCGCCGCGGAAAGCGGCGCTCGCCGCCTGCTCCTCGAGAAATTCCAGGACCCCGCGTACGCCGATGTTGTCGGCAACGCCGCCATCGACCAGGTGAATGAAGGGACGATCCTTGCTGTTCTGGAAACTCTCCATTTCCCGATAGCGCTGCACCGCGCGTGCCGACGGGCGAGCCCGGGTCTCGGGATTGGCGACATCGCGCACCCAGAGGGGGTACTCGAAGCCACAGGTACCGCCATAGTTGTTGAAGGTCACAGGCGAGAGCACCACCGGCACGGCCGACGAAGTGGCCGCCGCACGCGACAGCCGTACCTTGCTCAGATCGGAGCACAGCAGATCGAAATCATTCTGGAAGAAGGCCAGGCGCGAGCCACTCGAAAGGTCGGTGCCGGTGGCCAGGGCGACCGGCCCCTGCTTGTCGAGAAGATCGCCAAAGGTGGCGCCTTCGAAGAGAATTTCGTCGTAGTACTCGGCCGCCAGTTCCGAGCGCCCGGCGCTGCCGCCGACAAACTTCCACCAGTTGACGGGATTCAGCCCACGCGCGATCAGCGCCCCCTGCACGTCGCGCTTGAGGAAGCGCTCTTCGTACTCGGAGAACAGCCGGTCGCCATACAGGGCATACGAGAGTGCCGTGAAGCTGCCCCCCGAAACGCCGGTGATGACATCCACTTCGTCGATCAGGCGACGGCGCTGACCGTCGACCGTCACCTCGGTACGACGCAGTTCCTCGAGCACACCGTAGGAGAACGCCGCCGCACGTGTACCGCCGCCGGAAAACGAGAGCACGAACAAGGTCGATAGCTGATTGTTCTGGCGCTTCGGAATCAGCAGCTGGGGTCGATAGCCGGCCTGCGGATCGACGCGGGTAATCGGCTCGTTGATCGGCCGGTTGGCACAGCCGACGAGCAGCGCCGCGGCGAGAAGGAAAACGAAGATATGATCGCTACGCATTGCTCACCCCTTGAGTTCAGCGGCCGATGGCAGCCAGCGCGCGCGCGGCGAAAAAACACCGCGCCTGGGCACGACGAAGGTCAGGTCCAGCGCCCCGCGCGTCACAGTCCGGCGCCCCAGCGATACTGCCAGGCAATCCCCAGAAGGTCGAAGTTGTTGCCGGTGCGCGCCGAAACGCCGCTGCTGCCGTAGAGCTTGATCGAGTGGTGAATCGTCATCGGGAAAGCGAGTGTCGCACCAAAGCGCCAGTTCTGCTGCAGGTCGCTGCCCTGCGTGCCGTCAAGCGTCGTCCGGCCACCGGTAAAATAATTGGCGTCGAGCGAGCCCCAGATGCCGGCAGCGAAGCTGTAGATGACGTGCCCTTCCAGCGAATAGAGCGGATCCTGCGATCGTCTGTTGCCGTTGAAGAAATCCTTATTGTCGGTGAACAGGGTGGCTGCCGCCGTGCCCTCCAGCGTCCACCTCCCGAGCGCTTGCGAAATCCCCACTTCGGGCTTGAACGACCAGCGGTTGGCGCCGAGGTTGACCGCCTTGCGGTCATCGTACTGACCCAGCGGAGCCGACACGCGCAGGCTCGCGCCGACGATCAGGTCCTGCTCGTAGGCGGCAAATTCGCGCAGCGAGAGCGCCGGCGCGCCGTGAAGGTTGACCGACAACTTGAACACCGGGTCGGCGAAACCGGAGACGTCGCGACGGATCGCTTCCCCTGCGTAATCGGCACTCCCGCTCAGCTCGCTGTAGGGGACGATGATCGTGAGCTTGGCCGACTGGCCGAGAAAATCGAGTACCCGCCCATAGGCGAGAAGCGTACTTGACGTCGTCAGCTGCGGATTGGTCAGCGGCACCGAGCTGTCGAAAGCCAGGCCCCCGCGCGTCTCGCCGTAGCCGGCGACGAGAAAGTTCAGGCCTACCGGCGCGTTGGAATACGAGCGCGGTTCCATTTCCTGCGCGCGCGCGCGGGAAACGCCGACCAACAGCCCGCTGGCGACGAGGATCGAGGAGATTGCTCGGCCGAGTCGAGGGCGGTATCGTCGCCGGGATGGCGACGGTCCGCGCACGCGCATCGGTCGCCATGGCCAGCAAGGTATCTGCGCCGACGGCACGAGCAGCACCGCTACGCACTCGGCGACGCGGAGGGCATCGCCTGCGCCGGAGCCGTTGGCAAGCCGTCGCCCTGACCCTGGACGCTTTCCTGCAGGCCGACGAGCGCGGGCGCCGAGCGTACATGCAGATCGCGTTGCGGGAAGGGAATCTCGACGCCCTGCTCACGGAGCACGGCTTCCATGGCCACGTTCAATTCGTGCTGCACGCGCAGCCGCTTGTCGAACGAGCCGACGAAAGCGCGAATTTCGAAGTCCAGCGAGCTGTCGCCAAAGCCCATGAAGAAGACCGACGGCGACGGATCGGCAAGCACGTCGGCGTTGGCCCTCACCGCCTCCAGGAGCACCCGCTGGACGAGCGCAATGTCGCTCCCGTAGGCGACGCCGACCTTGAGCAACAGCCGCGTGGTCTGGTTGGAGAGCGTCCAGTTGACGACACTCCCGGTAATGAACGCCTTGTTCGGGATGATCACTTCCTTGCCGTCGAAGTCGACGACGGCAGTGGCGCGGGCACGGATGCGCGCGACGGTCCCGGTGACCTCGCCAACGGTCACGATGTCACCGATGCGGATCGGGCGTTCGGCAAGGACGATCAAGCCGGAGACAAAATTGGCAACGATCTCCTGCAGGCCGAAGCCAAGGCCGACCCCCATGGCCGCAATCAGCCAGTGAACGTCGGCCCAGCCGATGCCGACGATGCTTAAGGCGCTGACCATGCCGACGGCAGCGAGCACGTAGCGGGTGATGATCTTGATGGCGTAGGTGGCGTCGGCCTGCACCTCGAAGCGCTGCAGCAGCACGATGTCGAGCAGCGCACCGACATTGCGCACGGCGACCACGGTGACCACGCCGACCACGATGGCCATGAACAGATTGCCGACGGTCAGCGGCAGCGTCGTCGCCGTGCCGTCCACCGTGGCATGGTAGGTCCACAGGACATAGTCGCCGATCACCGACAGCGCCGGCAGGCCGCCCTTCCACACCTCCCAGATGCCGCCGAGCAGCAACAGGGTGATGAACAGATCGAGCAGCGAGCGTGTTTGCTCGCTGATCGCCGCGATGTCGAGCCGTGCGGGTGCCGGCTCGGCGACCTCGCTGCCGTCCTCGCCGGTCTCCGCGGCCGCCTCCCGGGCCTGGCGCAATGCCTCCCGTGCCTGATGACGGCGCAGGCGGCGGCGCTCGACCTGGACCCACAAGGCGATCAGTCCATAGAGGGCCACCGCACCCAGGATCAGGAACAGCGACATCAGCGTGTGACCAAAGAAATAGCCAGCGGCGACAAAGTAGCCCGCCGCGCTGAGGCCTGCAATTGCCAACGGTACCGCGACGGCAGCAGAAAACCACAGCGCGTACAGGCGAACCGCCCAACTGCGCGGCGCGCGCGCGTACAGGCGCTGAATCAGGGGACTCCGACGGCGCAGCAGTCGCACGAGGAAAGCGGCGAATACGAGCATCGCAAAGCTGAAGCTCATCCGGCCGATGCTTTCACGGTTGGCGAACGGCGCGTGGTCCAGTCCGTTCAGCGTCACCACCAGCAACAACGGTACGAAGAGCAGCGAAAAGCGGCGTAGCGCGTGCCTGGTGAAGCCGAGCAAGGACTCGTCCCAGCCGAAGTGGCCGCCGGCGACGCCACGCCGGTCGAGCAACCAGGCCAGGGCAGAGAGCGCCAGAAGCAGCTTGCCGGTTGCCGCCAGGGCAGCGCCGAGCGCCAATGCGAACGGCTCCGCGTCGAGTGACGCCGCCAGCAGCGTCGCCGCCGTCCACATCAGCAGCGGACCGGGAAGGGCCAGCGCAAGAGTGATCGCCAGCGCGGTCACCGTGTAGCCGATCCAGTAGCGATCGGAATTCGCATCCGCCGGCGCGAGCACGACCAACTGCGCCTGCAGGCGGGCGCGGGCAAACAACAGAGTGACCGCCAGCAGCAGCGCCAGCACGGGCCAGAACGGCCGCGACGCCAGCTCCTCGGCAAGCGAGACAGCAGCGGCGCGCCAGTTGGCGAGCGACGTCATCCAGGCCCACGAACGCGAGAATTCGCCGACGGTCTGCAGGCTTGGCCGTGCGGGCACCCAGAACAACAGCCGGGTCAGTTCCGCACGCACCGCCTGGGTTCGCTGCGCCAGCTCGAGAGCAGCAGCGTCGCTCGCCTGCAGCGCTTGCAACAACTGCCCCTGCTGCTCGTCAAGACCGGTGAGCAGGGTCCGCTGCTCACCGAGTAGCGGCCGCGCCGCCGCCTCGAACTGAGGCCACAGGGCATCGGGGAGCGGCGGCTTCGACGCCGCAAAGCGCATCACGGTGGCCGTTTCCATGTCCGCGAGTTCGTCCAGCGCACGCTCGGCACGCAGAGTGGCGTCGCTCGCCGCCTCCAGCCGGTCGAGGCGTTGGCGACGGTCGTTTTCGAAACCCTCGCTGCTGGGCAGGCGGCTCAGTTGCTCGATAACCGCCTGCGCAAACAGCTGGCCCAAGGCGTTCACCTGCGCGTGCCGCTCGATGCGTTGCATGCGTTGGTCGAGTTCGCTCCGACGACTGCGCAGCTGTCTGAGGTCACTGCGCGCCTGCTCGAGTGCAGCCGTCCCGGCGGCAATCTCACGAACCAGGCGAGCGTTCTCCGCGACGATGGCGCGCGTCAGATCGGGCTGCGGGGCGACTTCTGCCCGCACCGGCAGGGCGAGCAGCAAGGCGAGGAAGAAGCGGAACGACACGGCAAATGCCAGGCGCTTGATGCTCTCCCCGAAGCGGCGCTCAGACGCGCCGCGTCGAGCCAGGCAAGGCTCGGTCATGGGGATTCTAGAGCTGAGGCTATATCCCTGCTGACCTGCGCCAACGCTCGGCTGTGTGCCGCAACCAGGGCCTCGACGTCCTTGCCCGCAGTCGCCTCGCGAACCAGCGAGCGGCCGTTCTCCGGAGCACCTCCGGCGACGCGGCGGACCGACCACAGCGCTTCGATGAGCACGCCGTCGCCGAGGGTGGAGACGAATTGCTGGATATCGATGCGCACCTGGTAGTCGGGGGTCGAGCGCGTACCCTGCGCGTACGGCCAGACGCGCGCCGCAGGCAACGCCTGCGCCAGGTTCTTGGCGATCACGCGCGCAATATCTTCGCCGAGTGGCGCCGCCCAGCGGTTGAATTCGTCGAACTGGACCTGGTTGGCACTGGTGCTGACGACGATCTGCGGACGATCGACCAACGCCGGCACCGAGACCGGGCCGACGGCCACCGCAATTCCGGAACGGCTCGCGGCGGCCTCCTCGAGCGGCGCGACCGAGCCGCTCAAGGCGTAGAAGCGGGCGGGCGGTGACGCGCAGGCGCCAAGCATGGCGGCAAGCAGAACGCCAGCCGGTAACAGAGTTTTCAGATCAGGCATCAGCTTTGCTCCTCGATCTCAGTTCTTGCCACGAACCAACGCTTCGGGATGGCGTTCGAGATAATCGGTCAGCACGCGCAGCGAGCGCGCCGCGCGGGCCACTTCACGCAGCGCTTCGCGCAGGTCCTGCTGACCCGGCGCGTCCGGGCCAAGAAGGGTGGCATCGGTATCCCGGATCATCTGGTCGGCGGAAACGGTCGCCCGGCGGAAGTCCTCGAGCGCCTTCTTCAACTCTGGCGTGACATCGGCGTCGATGCGTCTGACCGCCCGATCGGTGTCCTTGAGCAGGCGCTTGAGCGCCACCATCGACTGCCTGAGTTCGTCGCCGATCGCTTCCAGCGGCATGGCGTCGATCTTGGCCATGATGCTGGTGACTCTCTGCTCAAGGTGCGGCAGGGTGCTCGGCGCCACCGGCAGTTCGACCGGATCGCCGCGCCAGTTGACCTTCACCCTGGCCGCTTTCGGAAAGTACTCGAAAGCCACGTAGAGCTGTCCGGTAAGCAGGCTGCCACTGCGCAGCTGGGCGCGCAGGCCGCGCTCCTCGATCATCCGCCGAATCAGCTCCTGTCGCCTGCTCCCGTCCGTGGCAACCGCCTCGTTGGCGACCTTCTGCGCTGCGCTCAGACTGGCGATGAGACGCTCGGGATAGGCCACCACTTCGACGCGACCGCGAAGTTCCAGCGTCTTCGGATCGAGGTCGAGACCGACGTCGGTCACCGAGCCCCCTTCGAGGCCAAGAAGGGTGACCGGCGCGCCGACCGACAGACCGCGCAGCGATTCCTTGAAATAGAGGACGTAACGCGTGGCGACCGATTCCGCCTGCGCCATCGCGGCGAGCTGATCGCCGTAGAGCGTGAACTCGGTATGGGCCGCGGCCGGTTCGGCCTGGGGTGCAAAATGCGGCGTTTCGAAGGCCACACCGCCCGCGATCAGTGCCGCCATCGACTGCGTCCGCACGTCCACTCCGCCGGCACCGATCGAGACGTCCAGACCGCTCGCGTTCCAGAAGCGCGTCCCCGGGCTGACGTATTTGTCGTAGGGCGCATTCACGAAGACCTTGATCTCGACGGCGTTGCCGTCGTCCGACAGGTTGTAGCCGACGACCTGCCCGGCCTGTAAACGACGATAGTAGACCGGCGAACCGATTCCCAGCGAGCCAAGGTGCGGCGCCTTGAGGACGAACGGGCGCCCGAGTTGATCCCGGGTAATGATCGGCGCCACGGCAAGTCCGGTAAAGCTGCGCTCGGAGCTACCCGACTTGCCGGCTTCGAAAGCGATATAGTTTCCCGAGAGCAGGGTGCCAAGGCCGGACACACCGCTCAAGCTTACGCGCGGCTCGACGACCCAGAACTTGGCGTCCTCGACCATCAGGCCAGCCGCGCTCTTGGCGATTTTTGCGGTGACCATGACCCGCGAGTAGTCGTCGGCGAGTTGCACCGCGGTCACCTGGCCGATGTTCACGTCCTTGTACTTGATGAAGGTCTTGCCGGCTTCGATACCTACCGCAGTCTTGAAGACGATGCTGATCGTCGGCCCTTCGCTGAGGTACTGCTGGATGGCGATGCCCACGGCGACGACCGCCGCCAGAATGGGGATGATCCACACCACGGAGATTCTTGTCCGTTTCTTGCGTACGACGCTGGCCTGCGGCAACGCATCGTGGTCGTTGCGGTCAGTCATCTTCATTCTCCAGATTAGCGGCCGAATCCCAGATCAATCGGGGATCAAAGGTCTCGGCCGCGATCATCGTCAGCACCACCACCACCGCGAAAAACAGCACCGCCGGTCCCGGCTGCACGGCCATCAGTGGTTGCAGTTGCACCAGCGCGACGATGAAGGTGACGACGAAGACATCGAGCATCGACCAGCGGCCGATCAGCTCGACCATTCGGTAAAGGCGCGCACGCTGGTGGCACGCACCGGGCATGCCACGCTGCACGCTGAGCAGCAGGTAGATCAGCGCGATCAACTTGCCGAGCGGCACCATCACGCTGGCCACCAGGACGATCAGGGCCAGCGGCCACGACCCCGAGGCAAAAAGGTATACCACCCCACCCATGATGGTATCGGCATGCGATGAGGCGAAGGTCGTGGTGGCCATCATCGGCAGCATGTTGGCCGGTATATAGCAGACCGCCGCGGCGATAACCAGCGCCCAGGTGCGTTGCAGCGAACGACGGCGGCGAAACTCGAGTTCCCCGCCGCAACGCGGACAGTGCCCGGGATCTTCGGGGTGTGCTGGCCGCGCGAGAAGTTTGCACGTCTCGCAGGAGATCAGGCCGCACTGCGCAGCGGTGATTGCCCGCACTGGCTTGAGCGCGCTCATCGCCCGCTGGCGAGAAAATCCGCCTCCTCGACAGCACGCGCCGAGGCCGTGGCCTTGTTCTCGCAGGGCACCAGCTTCCAGATCTCGCGAGCGTCGAAGCTGACCATGATTGCCGGCAGGAGGACCGCCAGAACACCCATCGCGTAGAGCGCAATGCCGGCGTCAACGCTGGCCAGCTGGGCAACCTTGATCAGCGCCACCAGAATCCCCAGCGACATGACGTCGTACATCGACCACGGCTGCATGTGCAGACACCAGCGCAGCACTTCCCCGCCCCAGTGCGGAACCGGCGCCCGCTTCGCCAGCAGCAGCACGGTGAGCATCAGGACAATGAAAAACCCCGGCGCGATGACGGCGCAGAACATGACAATGGCCGCGGTGATCGTCTCGCCCTCCTGCCACAGCTGCCAGGCACCGCCGATGATCGTCGTGCTCGCGTGCCGGCCGACCGCCGACAGCCCGAGCAGCGAAGTGGTGATGGCGACGACGAAGACGATCGCCGCGGTGATCGTCAACGCCAGGGGAATCTGCAGCGGATCGGAAGGCCGCGCGGCGAGCGAGTGCCCACAGCGCGCGCAATGCGCCTCACCGCGAATCGGGAGTGGCGGAATGCGCTGCAGCAGGTCACATTCCTGGCAGGCCATCAGCGGCTGCGAGGAAGCGCCCGGCGCAGCGCCAAGCGGATCAGTCATCGGCCCGAACGGCGCGGGCGCGAGAAATTTGCGGCGCGTTCAGCGCCGTCCCGTGTCCCGGCATCCGCTAGAACTTCCAGTTGTAGTAGGCGGCAACGTAGATCACGCCGGTATTTTCGTAGGAGCCGACGACATCGCCGCGCCCGCCAACCCCCGCTGGCACCGTGCTGTGCAACTTGGTGTCGAGCGTGCCACCGTAGAGGTACTCTCCGGCGATTCCCCAGGAGGCAGACTTGCTCAGCTGCTGCTCGCCGCCGACACCGAAACGCCAGGCCGAGTTGACCGGCAGCAGTGGCGAGACGTCGCCGGATTGCATCGCGGAGTCGTAGGCGACGCCGAAGTTGAGCAGCCAGGGTTCGCTGATGCGGTGCTGGGCGCCCAGCGCGACGTGCCAGGTGTCCTTGAACTTCAGGTTCTGCGTCACGCTGACGGGATTGGCGGTGTCTTCGATACCCAACTGCACCTGTCCGAATTTCGACCACTGCTGCCAGCCAACGCTGCCCAGCAAGGCCCAGCGATCATTCACCTGCGTGAAGATACTGGCCATCGCCTGCTGCGGGACATTGATCCCGACCTTGATGTCCGCGTCGAGCGTGCCACGGTTGCGCAGCACGGTGTTCAGCACGGGAGCGAGATTCGAGAACTTGGCCGAGGACTTGAAGTCCAGATCGATCTGCGAATTCCAGGTCAGCCCCAGGCGCGTGCCCGGGTCGATCTCGTAGAGCAGGCCCAGATTGAGTCCCCAGCCCCAGGTATTGTCGTCGATCTTCAGTCGACCGTCGCCGAAGCCCGGCGCGACGTTGTTGATCGCCACCTGCGTGCTGTAAATCCCGTACATGGCATTGACGCTCGCACCGAGCGAGAGCTGGTTGTTCACCTTATAGGCGATCGACGGCAACAAGGAGATTCCGAGCAGCGTCGTGTCCTGCACGTAGTAGCGCCCGACCCAGTCGTTGTCGTAGCTCAGGGGAGCACCAAAATTGCCGGTCGCCGCGAAACCGAGCTTGAGATCGGGCGAGACACTGTAGCTCAGGAAGCCGCCACCGCCCGGGAACCAGCCGTTCGAACCGACCGCATAGCCACCATTGTCGCTGCCCAGCCCACGGAAATCGGTCCCCGATCCAGCCGAGAACTTGGTGTTGCCCCAGAGCAGCTGCCCCGCCGCCAGGAATTGCGTCCCCTCCAGCCGCGTCATGCCGGCTGGATTGGTGAGCACCGTTGAAGCGTCCTGCGCACGCGCGCCATAACCCGCCGAAGCGAGGCCGACGTCGGCGGTTCCCACCTCGTAGGCGAGCAGTCCACCGGCGCTCGCCTGCCCGGCTGCCAGGGCGCCAGCGCAGACCGCCACCTTCGCCGCGGTACGGCAGCATTCAGCCATCGAAACTTGCCACTTCGTCATCTCACCATCCCTCGTTGAATAGTCGTCAATGTCGCCGGGACGCCAGCTGGTGCCGATTGCTGGTCACTCCCAGGCGGCATGCCCGGGCTCGCCAGGCGCCTACCGCCAGCCGACTCCACGACGCCCGACACCGACGCCGTGGAAGCCGACGCCCACACCGCCGCCGGGACCGATCCAGTCGATGAACAGGGAAGTCGGGCCACCTGCAGTCGGCATCTTTCCTTCGATCAGCTTGTAACTGTACACCAGGTCCTTGCCTTCGACGACCGGCTTGCTGATCTCGATCACGGTCAGCGTGTTGGCCGCCTGCCCCGGTTCGTAGACGGACAGCGTGGCGTTCGGCGGATCCTTGCTGAAATTGTTCGGCCCGGCGGCTGCAGTCCACTCTTCGAGATACGCCGGCAGGGTGATGTGCCCGGCGACGCGCACCGGGCGATCCGAGAAGTAGATCGTCTGTGGCGAGACGTTGACCAGGCGCAGCGTCTTGCCATCCGCTTTCAGGCTGTCGGCGCTTTGCACGAACATCAACTGAACCTTGTCCTCCGCCGCACTCGCCGGATTGAGCAATGCGCCAAGCGGGAGCGCAGCGGCCAAGGCCGCGGCGGCCATGAATTTTCGTCTTGCTTTCATCTTCTTTCCTTTCGTGCGCAGTGAATGAGGTGGAACCTGCCGTCACCCGCGCCTGCAGGCGCGATCGACGAGCTGCCGCGTCAGCGCAGCGGCCACAGCCACCGGCCTTACTGCGTCAGCTGGTTGAGAATTTTCTTCTTCGCCGCCTCGTAGTCGCTGGCGCTGATCAGGCCCTGGTCGTAAAGCGACTGCAGTTCCTTGAGCCGTTGCTGCGGCGTCTTGGTCTGGCTCGCGTTCGCGGCGGCCTGATCGGCGGCCGCCGCCGCCTGCTGCGCCGATGCCGCGGACGCATTGGCGGCCGCCTGCGCCGACGCCGCGGCCGCTGCCTCCTGCGAAGCAGCCGCGCTTTCGCTGGCCACCGCAGCCGTGGTCGCCGCGCCGGCAACGATCACCGTCCGCCTGGCAGCGCGCCGCCAGACGCCAAAGATCGCCCAGGCCGGTTGCGTACAAACCAGCAGCGCCAGACCGCCCAGCAGGCTGCGCCGTGAAATACCCTTGCCCGTTTGCTTCATTTCTTCTCTCCTTTTCCCGTCGGCCCGACTACTTGCTGCGCGTGTAACGCAATTCCATCATCTTGAACATCTTCTTGCCCAGGCCATGGCCCCAGAGCTCCGTGACGTGGCCACCGTCGTCGTTCATCTTCACGCGCAACTCGACGGGCGTCGGCTTACCGGTCAGAGCATCGGGGACCGAGCCCTTCATCGTCGCCGACTTGCCGCTCGCGTCGAAGCCGCCCTTGTACCAGGTCATGCCGGTGCTGCCGCTGTCCATCCACGTGGACTGGTACTGCTTGCCGACGTTGTCGAAACCGATATAGCCGATGCCGTTGAACGGCTGGCCCTGCAGGTCGCCAGCAAGCATCATCTGCACGTAGCGCTCACCGAGGACCCAGGCGCCGACACTGGTTGCCGACGATTCGATCGGCGGCTGCGACGGGTCGACCCAGGTGCGGATGGCGACGTTGAAAGTCCCAATCATCGCCGCGAGCCGTTTCTGACCCTCGCCCGGGGTCATGGCGCTGTCGAGCGCCCTGGCCTGCGCCGAATCCTTCGTCGATTCCTTCGTCGATGCGCTCGCCGCCGCCGTGCCGGCGTCCTTGGCAAATACCGGGTTGGTCAGACAGACGATGGCCGCCAGCAGCCCCCCGACGCGATAGGACATTTTCATTTTTCAAGCCTCCTTTTCGAACAATAATCGGCACCACGAAATCACTTGCCGCACATTTTGGCAGAAGTGGACAACACCGTCTCAGCGATAAGGCCGCGCGCGCCGATTCCCGGCGGCACCAGGGTGGTTGACGCCCGGGTCCCGCCCGACGTTGCCGGCAGCTCCTGGCTGATTGACGCCGGGGTCCCGCCCGGCATTGCCGACGGCCCCGGGCTGGTTGACTCCCGGATCCCGTCCGACGTTACCCACTGCCCCGGGCTGATTGACGCCCGGGTCCCGCCCGACGTTGCCGGCCGCTCCTGGCTGATTGACTCCGGGATCGTGCCCGACGTTGCCGGCTGCACCGGGCTGATTGAATCCGCGATCACGCGCGCTCAGCGTCGCCGGCACGGCGACGATCAGGGCGCCGATGAGCAGCGCCGGCAGCCACGTTGTTCTGCCGCCGAGCGGCGGTTCGCCGGCCTCTTCCTGCACTGTCATTGATGTTTTCATCGTTTTCTCCAAAAGAAATGCAACGGCTCCAGCGCACCTCGAGGCAGGCCTTGTCGCGGCCGACGAGCGCGCCGCACACCCGCCAAACGGCTACTTGCCACCCGGCGACCCGGCCTTCGGCGCCACCTGTAGCACGTAGAAGCCCTTGCCGACCGCCGTCGGGAAGTATACGCGCCCACCGAAGCCCGGCGGCGTCAGCGAGTTGATCGTCAGCGGCTCGAAAAAGTCCGACTCGGCGATGATCTTGCCGGTGGCAGCGTCACGCCAGGTCAGCTGTTCCTTGTAGTTGGCCGTGAACAGCGCGGCCTTCAGCGGCTCCTTTTCGACGTTGCGCTTCATGTTCGTCAGCACCAGCACACGCTCGTCGGGTGGCCCGAAAAGCGGCTGAAAGGTGGTGGTCGTGTCGTCGAGCACGAATACCACTTTCAGTTCACCGCTGACCGGGTCGAGCTTGATGCCGGCGACCTTGCCAACGCCCATGTCGGCCGAATAGATCATGTTGTTCTCGGGGTCGGCGCCGCACTTCGGCGGCGCGAAGCTCCACTCGCCCTTCTTCAGCTCGCCGAAGGGGAAGATGATCTGCTTCCTGCTGGCGTCCTTCAGGTTGGCGACGACGATACTCGATGCCACCTTCTCGCTGCCGGCGCCATTCAACTGGAAGGCGATCCAGTCGCCGACCAGACTGGGGGCGGTGGCGGTTGTCTGGCCTTCCTGCATGGGATAGATGACCCAGGAATCGTCGGCCGAGAGCTTTTTCGTCTCCGCATCCCAGAAGTAACGCCGCGCGCTCTTGTCCATGCCAATGTAGATCGCGATCCGGCCTTCGTACATGCTCACGATGTGCGGCGACGACGCCGGTTCGGGAAGTTGGATGTCATCCAGCACCTCGAGTGTATCGGGGTTGACCGCCACCAGCTGCGAGTTCGGCTGCTTCATGCCTTCCCCGGCCGCGCACTTGATGATCGCCATCGTGCCCTGCAGTGTGCAGCCCTTGGGCCGTGTCTGGTCCTTCATGATCAGCGTGCCATCGGGCGCGATTGTCATGTGCTTGAAGTTGGTGTCCATGGCTGGCGCGTCGCCACTGGGCAGGGTGTTATGCTTGAGAATCGCGCCGGTATCGGCGTCGAGCAGCACGATCTGGTTCGACCAGGAAAAGGCGATCTTGCCGTTGGCCAGGATGTTCAGGTTGGCGTTGCCGATCCAGCGGCCCGACGCGTTCAGGTTGTCCAGATAGGTGCGCCAAAGCTGCTTGCCGGTCGTGGCGTCGGCCTTGGCGACGAAGGGCCCGGCCATGTTCGGGTCTTCGAGCGTCGGGTATTCGCCGCCAACGATATACAGTTCGCCTGGCTTGCGGTTGTTGATGTATGAGATGCCCGGGTAGTCGTCAGCGCTGCGCCAGGCGTAGACCGTGTTCGCGCCGTCGCGCGCGCCGAGGAAGCTGGCGCAGGGGAAGAGGCCGCTGCGTTGGGCATCGGAGATTTCCGCGCCGTTGAGCGACGAATAGTAGCCCGGCGTCGGGATCTTCTGCTGGCATTCCATTTCCTTCGCGTACAGGCCGATATCCCCCGGCAGCGGTCCGTTGGCGGCAATCTGGTTCGGCGTCAGGCCGATCTTGGCGACCCGCTGGTCGATCTTCGGCTCGATTACCGACCAGCCCAGGCGGTAGGCGGCGTAGCCCAGCGCCACCACGACGATCAAGCCGATCAGCTTCAGCAATGTCGATGCCTTCAAGATGTTCTCTCCTCTGGTTGGTCGCGATGCGGATGGCACACATCGAACGGCAGCGCAGCACGTGCTGCCACAGCTTGCGGCCGTGTCCGCGGCATGGCGAGACAGACGCTCAGCGCTTCGGCCCGCGGGCCTCAAACTCGGCCTTCGTCATGTATTCGCCGCGCGGGTAGTACGCGCCCATCACCTGCTCCTCCATGCCGGGCTTGGTGATGTTGTCGGGGCGCTCCGTCCAGCTCGGGTTGGTCGCCATGATGCGCAGCATCAGCATGCCGAAGTCGCGCCGGTTCTTCGCCCCGTCGACGCCTTCGCCACGCGGGCTCCACTCGATCCAGGCCACGCCGTTCTCCGCCGTCGCGTTGGCCGGCCGGTCTTCCTTGCGGCTGTAGACGATGGAGCCTCTTGCAAGACTGACACTGCAGGGCTGATTTTTTTGCCGCTGGGGGCGAAAGCGGAGGACGCAGGCGGCCATTTCTGGCATGATGGGTTTCTCAAGACCAACATCATAACGCCTGCAAAATGGATACTACCCAACGCGACCTGATCATGCAACGATGGAACGTGATTCAGCACGAACTGCTGCCCGAGTTAAGGGCTGAAGGTCCGCTGACACCGAAGTTGGAGAAGGTCGTGCACATCCTGGAATGGGTGCGCATTGAGGAATTCACGGGATCAAACTGGTGTGGCGTGGGGCGTCCGCCGGTAGAGCGGGCGTGGCTGGCGAACGCTTTCGTGGCCAAGTCGGTATTGGGGCTGAATACCACGGTAGGGCTGATTGAGCGCCTGACGATAGACCGTGCGCTGCGACGCATCTGTGGCTTTCCTCTGTGCAAGAAACTGCCTTCTGAAGCCACCTTCTCGCGTGCCTTCGACGAGTTTGCCCAGGGGGAGTTGGGCCTGCGAGTTCATGAAGCCCTCGTCAAGGCACATCTCGGGGATGAACTGATCGGACATATCAGCCGCGACGGCACGGCCATTGAAGCACGCGAACATCCGTCCCGGAGCGAGGCGGCCGTGCCCGAAGAGGTCCCGGCGGCGCAGCCCTCGGTGCTCCCCAAGGAAGAGAGCCCTTCCGAAGCGAGTGCGCCAGCGGCAGAAACGCCGCCACCGGCGAAGAGACGTGGCCGCCCTCGGCGCGGCGAGACACGACCACCCGCGAAGGAGTCGCCGATCCAGCGCCAACGCGGGCAGACGTTGGCGCAAATGCTCGATGAGATTCCGACGGCGTGTGATCGCGGCACGAAGTGCAACGCCCAAGGCTACAAGGTCAGCTGGAACGGCTATAAGCTGCATCTCGACACCGCCGACTGTGGCGTGCCCATCGCGGCGCTGCTTTCAAGCGCCTCGATGCACGACAGCCGTGCCGCCATCCCGCTATCACTGATCAGTGCCGAGCGGGTGACCAACCTCTACGATGTCATGGATGCGGCCTATTGCAGCACCGAATTGCGTGAGCACTGCCGGAGTCTCGGCCACGTTCCGCTGATCGATCACAACCCGCGTCGCGGCGAGAAGATCGAATTCGCACCGGCCGAGGCCATTCGTTACAACGAACGCACCGTCGCCGAGCGCAGCAATGCGCGGCTCAAGGACGAATTCGGCGGCAACACCATCATGGTCAAGGGCGACGCCAAGGTGATGGCACACTTGATGTTCGGTATCCTGGCTCTGACCGCCGACCAGTTGATGCGATTACGAGAATGACCGCCTGTGTTTCCTCTCCGACCGCGGTGCATCCGATGATGCAGGGCGGTCGTTGCCCCCAATGAGACAAATAATGCCATCAGGTTAGCCGCTCGGCCAAGGCAGCTTCCCTCGCGACAAAAATCGCTCCCAGAGAGCGAATCCCGCGGCTCAGCAGTTCCCGCGGGGGAGTTTTGCAAGAGGCTCGATGGTGTAGTTGCGTTCGCCGTCCAGCGGCACCTGCATGTCGGTCAGGCCATCGACGATCTGCCCCGAGGGCATCGCCTCGCAGCTGACCAGCGACCAGTACTGCGTCTGCGCCTCGGGCATCACCTCGAGGCCCTTGCCGCCGGCGCCGGCGTAGGTGTTGGGGAAGGTCGGCATCTTGCCACGCATGACGTACACCGGGCCGAACCTGCGCGACAACTGCACGAACATGTACTCGGTGGCCGGGTCGCCGCCACCATCGATCGGTCCGGCGAAGGGGATCTTCGCGCGCTCCTCGGGCGTCTTGAACGAACCGAGGATCGAGTAGCGGATGTTCCAGTATTTCTCCCACACCGGCAGCCTGCGCGCAGGCGCGGTGGCCGGGTCGAGCGCCGGGTCGTTGCCCTTGGCGTGCACCAGCTGCTCCCATTGCTCGTCACTTAGCGGCTGTTTGGTCGCGCCGGGGAAGGGACGGCCGAAGCGCTTGACGGTCTCCTCCGCCGACAGCGTCGTGCCGTCGGCCAGCATGCCGGTATAGGTGGGCATGTGGAAGCCGCCGCTGGGTGTGTCGGCCGGGCCCCAGCCGGTGCCGTCGCTGCCCTGGTCGGAAAGATAGATGCGGTTGACGAACTGCAGCTCGCGGCCGCCGGTCCCGGCATAGAGCACGTTGCGCTCGCGCTGTTGCGGATCCTTCGGCGCCTCCCTGGCGACGACGCGCAGCGTGAAGTTGCGCGGTTCGGCGAGGCGCTGGGCACCAACGAGGAAAGGGTTGCTCGAAGCCGCGTCAGGTTCGATCTCGCGCGCATCGACGGCCTCGCCGATGGAGACGAAGCTGCCGCCCTCATCACGGTACAGCGCGAACTGGAAGTAGCGCGCATGCGGGTAACGGTACTTGAAGCTGACGCTGGCGCCGTCGGGGATGGCCATCCGGCCGATGAAATAGGTCGACTGCCAGTCGGGCCACAGGTTGGGGTTCTGGATCGGGCGCGGGTATTCGAGATGGTTCCAGTAGCCCCAGCCGCGTGGACCCTGGAACAGCGGGTCGTTGCCGTAGCGCGTGTCGGTGCGCACGATGTTCTCGACCGACTTGTCGCCGAAGCGCCGCACGCCCAGCGCGTTGAGGTTTTGCACCGGCACCAGGGCCGGCGGCTTCCAGCGGCCCTCACCCAGCGGATACACCGACGGCGCCTCGGTCGTCGGCCAGTACAGGCGCATGACGATGAACATCGGTCCGGCGGGCGCGGGCAGCCAGTTCGCTTCCTTGTCCTTGCCCGGCGAATCCTTCTGAACATACACCGTGATCGAGCCGTCGGCATTCTTCTTGAGCGCCGGCAACATCGGCGAGTTGATCAGGTAGCGCTTGATCGGGTTGGCGATCAGCAGTTGCGTGCGCCCGTCGTACATGGTGATCGACCAGAAGGCGTTCACCGGTGGCAGTTGCCCGGGCGCGAAGGTCATCTGGTAGGTGTGCCGTGAGCCGTCGGCGACGATGCCGTTGGCGTCGTGCCGGGTGAACGGGTAGACCGCCTCGGCCTCGCTGTTGCCGTAGATACCGAGCTTGGCGGCGGCTGCGCGCAACGCCCAATTGCCGTTATAGAAGTCGCGGCTGCCGGCAGCGGCACCGATATGCCAGCCGTTGACGTCCTTGCCGATGCTCTCTGCAGTCTGCCCGATCTTGTGCAGCGCGGCCTTGATCGCCGCGCCCGTTGCCTCCTTGAGCGCCGCTGTCATGGGTTCAGCCGAAGGCTTGACTCCAGCGCCAATTCCGACCTTGGCAAAGCGCTCGCGCATCGGCTTCTCCACCTCGGCTGAGCCGCTAGGCGGGCAGAACTGGAGCAGGAAGTTCAGGTAGGTGACAAACTCGGTCGTGAAGGCGTCGGGCTTGACGGCCGGCCACTGGATGGCCGGCGCCGCCGGCGGCTTGGCGCCGCCGGTGAAGGCGGACAGCGACTTGACCTGGTAGCCGGCCTGGACCTTCTTGACGTTCGGCATGTCCGCCGCGTTGAACAGCTGGGTGCGGTAGATGGCCAGGCTGAACTGTGTCTCGCTGCGGAAGGTCCTGGCCACCGTGGCAGGCGCCGTGCCCTTCCAGTCGGGCCCGGCGACCAGGTAGCAGCCAGCGTCATTGCCGGTGGCGCGGCTGCCGATATACGCATAGTTGTCGGTGTACAGGTCTACCAGCTGCACATCGTAGTAGCGTGCCGGCTCGACCTTCGGCATGCATAGCACCATCGGCTCGGCGCGCAGATCGAGCATGACCATCGAGTAGGGCGTGTCGCTGTTCGGCGTGCTGATCGCCGTGTCCTTGGGCGTGTAGACCCGCGCTTCGTTGTGCAGGGTGTTCACCGGCGCCTTGAACTGGCCCGAGTCGCGGTCGATGAAGTAGTCGTACTGCACCTTGTAGCCGACGATCATCGGCAAGCCGTAGAGGTAGGCTTCCTCGACGACCGCTTTGACCTCGGCGAGCTCACTGGCCTCCTGCGCCGCCAGACTTGCGCTTCCCATGCAACTGAGCGTGGCCATCACCACCAGCCCGGAGATGAACTTGCGCATGTGCAGCTCCTTTCAATAAGAACGAGGCAACCGAAGAACGCGGGCAGGACAGGCGGCGATCGCCAAGCCGACGAAAGGGGGCGATTGTCGACGCTTCCGTACCGACTTGCTTGATAATTTGCGACAGCTTCGCGTGTTGCCTGCGAACACTCACCACCAGGGATGGCCAGGAAATGGAACAATTCAAGAAAGCCTACGGCGATGTTCCCGAAGGTTTCATGCGCGTCGGCCCGCTGACGCAGATTGCGCAGGCGATCGAGCACCATGCCGTCGACGCCGACGCCTTGTTCGCCAGCGTCGGCGTGGCGAGGGATCTGTTTACCGACCCCAACAACATCATCTCGCCGCACAGCGCGGGCGAACTGCTCGAACGCTGCGCCGCGCTGACCGGCTGCCCGCATTTCGCCCTGCTTCTCGGCCGCGCGCAAGGGGCATCGTCACTCGGCATGGTCGGCGAGTTGCTGCCGCACTGCGCGGATGTCGGCACGGCACTGGCCCACCTGCAGAATCTGCTGCACCTGCACGACCGTGCGGGGATCGCCACACGAACGATCGATGGCGATACCGCCACCCTTGGCTACACCCTGTTCGCCGGACCGATCGCCGGTGTCGACCAGATCTACGACGGCACACTGGTCATCGCCCAGAACATCATGCGCCTGCTCTGCGGAGCGCAGTGGAGGGCGCGCGCGGTACTGCTCTCACGCCGCCGCCCGGAGAACCTGCGGCCGTATCAGCAGGTTTTTCAGTGCCCGATCGAATTCGACGCCGAGAGCTCGTCGCTGGTCTTTGCCGCCAGCAATCTCAGCCTGCCGGTCGCCGGTGCCGACCCCGGGCGCTTCAAGGTACTGCAGGAGCAGCTGGCAAGCATCCACGACCGGAACGACCTTGACTTCGTCGCGCAGACCCGTCGCGTGGTGCAGGCGATGGTCGTCCTGCGCCGCTGTTCGCTCGCTCGCGTCGCCGCCGAGCTGTCGATGAACCCGCGCCGACTCAACCGCCTGCTCGAACGCGAGGGAAGCACCTACCGGGAATTGCTCGACGAAGCGCGCTGCAGTCTCGCCTTGCGCCTGATCTGCCATACCGATCTGCCCCTTGGACACATCGCGGCGGTACTCGACTATTCGGGCGCCAGTGCCTTCACCCATGCCTTCAAGCGCTGGATGCGCGTCTCGCCACTGGCGTGGCGCCTGAGCAACGGGCAAGCAATCACTGCCGCCGCAATGCCGCTCGATTCACGCTAGACTAAGCCACCCGTTACACTTCCGGACGCGGGATCAGTTATTCAGAAAGGTAGCCGCCAATGAATCAAGATGTACGAAAACCGTTCAGTTTCTCCGTGCGCAGCTTTTCCGTTCTTGCCCTTTCCGTGGCGCTCGGAATTGGGCTATCGACCAGCGCGCGCGCCGACGAAGCGGATGCCAAGCGCCTGCTCAAGGCGATGTCCGATTACCTGGCCGGGCAACAGGCGCTGTCGTTCAGCTACGACGCCACCCTCGAGGTGGTCACCCCGGAAGACCAGATTCTCGGGCTCGCGAGTTCGGGCAAGGTCGTCGTCAAGCGGCCCGACAAGATTCACGCGACGCGCGCCGGCGGCTTCGCCGATGTCGCCATGTCGTTCGACGGAAAAACGCTGACCATTCTCGGCAAGAACCTGAACGCCTATACGCAGGTCGAGATACCGGGGTCGATCGATCATCTGATTGACGTGATGCGGGAAAAATACGACCGCCCCCTCCCCGCGGCAGACCTCCTGCTGACGAATTCGTACGCGATGCTGATGGAGGGTGTCGAAGACATCAAGGATCTCGGCAGTGGCGTGATCGGCGGCGTCGAATGTGATTCGCTGGCTTTTCGCAGCAAGGACGTCGATTGGCAGATCTGGATCGCGCAGGGCGAAAAGCCGTATCCCTGCCGTTATGTGATCACATCCAAGAGCATGCCGAATGGCCCGGCTTACAGTATCCAGTTCAGCAACTGGAAGGACGGGAAGGCGGTCAAGGCCAGTGGTTTCGAGTTCAGGAATACGAGCAAGGCGAGCAAGGTCGAGCTTGAGGATCTCAAAGGCACGGCTGACCTGCCCGAACACTTCACCAAAGGAGCAAGCAAATGAGCAGGCTGAGACCAGTTGCAATTTTCGTGATCGCCACGGCCATCGTTGTTCTCGGATCTGAAGTGGGCGAACAGCTCGCGATTCCGGGGATTCACAGCGTCGTCCCGAGCGCCGAAGCCGTCGTCGGCCGGCCGCTCACCCCGGTAAGCTACGCCGGTGTCGCACGTCGCACCGTGCGCCGTTGCGCGGCAGGGGTCTATCGCTGCTAGTCTGTACTCGCTGCGCGAAGGGTGCAGAAAGTGCGCCCTTCGGCGCAGTTTCAGCTGCCGCCTGTTGGCGCCGAGGGCTCGCTCGGCGAAGGCCGGTCAGCGCTGTGGACGATGCCGAAGTCGCGAAGTCCGGCGATGAAGGCATCGGCAGCGCTGCCGTGGCCTTTGGCGTGCGCCACGTCGAGTAACTCCGACGCCAGGCCGGAAAGCTCTTCGCGACTTCGCGCCGAATCGATACTGGCCGCAAAGTAATCCGCGTCCGGACCGAGAGTGGCGAGCATGCTGTTCAGCATGAACTGCTTTGCCGCGCGCAACGCATCGGCCGATACGCCGCCGCCAGCCGGCGCAGCCACTTCGATGAAACCACAGGCGAGCAGGCCGGCAATGCCCGCGGCAGCCTGGGCGGGCGACGAGAAGCGGCGCACCAGCGCCGCCGCGGTGGCCTTTCCGTCGATGGTAATCAGGAGCGCTCGCAAGCGCGCCGGCAGCTTGTGTCGGCGCCACTTGATCTCGTCGAGCCCCCTGGCCGTCTTGGTGTAAACGACGTCCGGATCCATCGCCACTCCTCTGCTCACAGGCGACGAATATAACACCATTCATTCTGCCCGGCGCCGGCCGCCGGGGCACCGCCATGCGAGGCCGCAGACGGGCGTGAAGCGCTGCTGACCGTCATGCTTTCGACACAAGCGCTGCCTACAATCTGCCCGTCGCGTGCGCCAAAGGCGTCGTCGCGGACGACGCGCTCACCGGCCGCCCGGGGACCGCGACGGGTCCGAACACAGCAAAGGAGACAGACGTGGACAAGTGGTTCAGCAAACTGCGCATCGGTGAAAAGATCGGCCTCGCCTTTGCCCTCGTCGGCCTGCTCTTTATCGGCGTCGTCTGGCACTACCATCAGACCTTGGCTACGGTGCTCGGCGACTACCGCCAACTACAGGTTTTCGAAGTGCGAAAATCCCTGGCGCTGGAAATCGAGATCGAGCTGGCCGCCGTGCGTGACGCCGAGAAAGGCTTCCTTATCGAGCATCAGGAAGTCTTTGCCGAAGAAACCGACCAGCGCTTGCAGGCGCTGAACGACAAGGTGGCGGCGCTGGCCGCGGTCGACCAGGATTCCCGGCAGACTGCCACGGCGCTGCAAAGCCTGCTCACCACCTATCAGGAACGTTTCCACGCCGTCGCCAACGCCTGGCGGGTCATGGGACTGGACGAGAACTCCGGCCTGCAGGGAGCCTTCCGCGACAAGGTGCATCGCCTCCACGAACTTGCCGCCAACTACAACGTGGACCGACTGTATACCCTGCTCCTGCAGATCCGCCGCAGCGAGAAGGATCTGGCCTTGCGCCAGGACGCTGCCTACCGCGAACGGGTGCGCACGCTGATCGCCGAGTTCCGCGAGCAGGTGGAGACGTCCGGCCTCAACGACGCGATCCGCGCGAAACTGCTGGCCGAACTGACGGCCTACGCAACGAGCTTCGAGCCCTACGCCGACAGCGCCCTCAAGGCCGGCAACGTCGCCGGCGGCAAGGGGCCGTTCCGTGACGCCGCACACCGCATCGAGGCGATGCTGAACGCCTATCATGTGCCCAAGCTGGAAGCCAGCGTCCTGCAACTCAGGCGACGCGAAAAGGACTTCCTGCTACGCGGCGATGAAACATACCCGCCAATGGTCGTCGAAATCGCCGACGCGATACGCGCGCAGATTGCCCGCTCGCTGATCGCCGATGCCGACAAGGCGCTGCTCACCGGACTGCTGCAGGACTATCAGCGGGACTTCCTGGCGCTGGTCGCCCAGAGTGGCAGCATCGGCACGCTGAGCCGCGAGATGAGCGCCGCCGCCGGCCTTGTCGCGCCGCTGGTGAAACGGAACGTGGACCAGGCCAATCAGACGATGGCCCGCCGGGTCGCCGAAATCACTGCATCGTCGCAAGCCAGTGCGCGGCTCAGCCTGATCGTCGTCGCCTGCGCCGTCGCTCTCGGTGTGCTCTTCGCCGTCCTGATCACCCTGCGTATCGTGGGTCGCGTTCGGCTGATGGCCGGACTGCTCGACGACCTGGCCTACGGCAGCCCCACCCGCCGCGTTCCGACGGTCAGCAACGGCCGCGACGAAATCAACGCCATGGGCGAATCGCTGAACGCGCTGGTCGACCACCGGGCGACGTTCATGGGATGGTGGAAGGAGGCGATGGCCGAGGTGAACGCGCGGCGCGAACTCGCTGCCGCAAACAGCGACGAGGAAAAAGACCAGGCGATGCACGACCTGCGCAGCGCGGGAATCGCCAAACTGCACCTGCTCAACGCCATCCGCGGCCGCCTGCTACAGCACGGCGAGCGCGTTCTCGACATCGCGCAGCGCATCCAGAGCGCTCCCGGCAAAGTCAGCGAGCAGGACGGCAAGGCGCTTGAGCACGCGGCCAAGGGCATGGCCACCCTTTTCGAGGTGCTGAACAACGACAGCGAAGCGCCCGCCAGCCTGCAACGAGGGCACGCGCAGCGCTGAGACCATACCCCGCTCGATGCGCAGTCGTCAGTCGTCGGCAGGAGCGCTCGCCGCCGGGGCTGGCCGGTCAGGCGGCTCCGCCAGGCGCGCGTGCAGATCGACCCACTGGCGGTCAAACAAGCCCTCGATGGACTTGAAGTTGGCCTTGTAGGACATCTTCCTGCTGGCGCGGATCCAGTAGCCGAGGTACAGGTACGGAAGCTTGTTGGCCGCACACTGGCTGATCTGCCAGACGATGTTGTAGGTGCCGAAACTGGCCGGAGCAACGTCCGGATCGTAAAACGTGTAGACCGACGACAGACCGTCGTTGAGCACGTCCAGGATGCTCACCATGCGCAGGACGCCGTTTTCGGTGAATTCGACCAGGCGGGTGTCGACGCGACTCTGCAGCAGGAAATGCGCGTACTGGTCGTGGCTGTCCTCGTCCATGCCGCCGCCCGCGTGCCGCGCCGACTGGTAACGCAGGTAGAGCCGATAGTGCTGCTCATTGAAGGCCAGCGGCAATTCACGCGCCTGCAGCCGGGCGTGCATGCGCACACTGCGCCGCTGGCTGCGGTTGGGCTGAAAGAGCTGCACCGGGATACGTACCGGAATGCAGGCCTGGCAGTGGTCGCACTTCGGCCGATAGGTGAACATGCCGCTGCGCCGAAAGCCGCTGCGCACCAGTTCGGCGTAGACCTCGCTGGTGATCAGGTGGCTGGGCGCGGCGACCTGCGATCGCGCACGCTCACCGGCCAGATAGCTGCAGCTGTAAGGGGCTGTGGCGTAGAACTGCAGCAGCGAGAAGGGCAGGTCGGAGTCATTGAGTCGCGCCATGCAGCTAGCTCCAGGGTTGGCTGGCGCCGTCGACCGGCCATCGGCCGGGCTGCCAGGGCACGGCGACCAGCGCGCGCAAGCGGGCCATGAACTCGGCACGGGGAATTTCACGCGCGCCCAGAGACGCCAGGTGAGCGGTCTTCATCTGGCAATCTATCATGCCGTAGCCCTCCCCCTCAAGGAAGCGGGCGAGGTGCGCGGCGGCGATCTTGGAGGCATCGGTGGCCTGCGAAAACATCGATTCGCCGTAGAACATGCGCCCGATGGCGATTCCGTAGAGTCCTCCCACCAGCCGCCCGTCGATCCACGTCTCGACCGAATGCGCGAAGCCGAGCTGCGCCAGCTCGCCGTAGGCGTGCTGCATCGCGCGCGAGATCCAGCTCCCGTCCTGACCGGCGCGCGGCACTTCGGCGCAGGCGCGGATGACCGCCGCAAAGTCTCGGTCCAGCGTCACCTGGTAGCGGCCGGCACGCAGGCAGCGGCGCAGCGAGCGCGAAATGCGGAAGGCGGCAGGGTCGAGCACCATGCGTGGATCCGGACTCCACCAGAGGATCGGCTCGCCGCTCGCGTACCAGGGAAAGATGCCGTGCTGGTAGGCGTTGAGCAGGCGTTGCGGCGACAGGTCACCGCCCGCACAGAGCAGGCCGTTGGGCTCGAGCAGCGCCGATTCCAGCGCCGGGAACGGAGCCTTGCCCTCGAGCCAGGGAATCATCGATGGAATTGAATGCCCAGCGCGACGGGCGCCAGGCTGTGGATCGGCGTCTTGAAGGCGACGACGTGATCGACGTCGAGGCGGATACCAATTTGCTCGCCAATGGCGTGGTTGTGATGCGAGGGCACCAGCGACAGGACTTCGACGCCACTCGCCAGCTGCAGGGTGTAGAGGATTTCCGCACCGCGAAAAGCCTTGAGGCGGACTTCGGCAAGCAGTTCGCTGCGGTCGTCGTGAACAATGTCGTCCGGACGCAGCAGGACTTCGACACCGCAACCCTTGCCACAGGCTCCGCAGCCCTGGCTGCATTCGAGCGGCAGACGCGATTCGAGAACGCCAAGTTCGACCTGCACGCGCCGTTCGTCGATGACCGTGCCGGCCATGAAGACGCCCTGCCCGACGAAATCGGCGACAAAGCGATTGACCGGCTGGTGGTAGAGACGATACGGACTGTCCCATTGCTGAATGATGCCAGCGGCCATGACGCCCACCTCGTCGGCCATGGCAAAGGCTTCGTGCTGATCGTGGGTAACCAGCACGGCGGTAATGTTCTGACTCTTGAGAATGTCGCGCACCTCGAGTGACAGGCGCTCGCGCAGGCCGACGTCGAGATTGGAGAACGGTTCGTCGAGCAGCAGCAGTTGCGGCTGCGGCGCCAGCGCGCGGGCCAGCGCGACGCGCTGCTGTTGCCCTCCCGAGAGTTCATGCGGGTACTTGCCACCCTGACCGTCAAGACCAACGGTCGCCAGCAGTTCGGCGACGCGATCCCGACGCTGCCCGGCGGCCAGTCCGGAAAGCCCAAAACCGACGTTGGCGGCGACGCTCAGATGGGGAAAAAGCGCGTAGTCCTGGAAAACCATGCCGATCTCGCGCTTCTCGGGCGGCAGTCGCCAAGCAGAGCGGCTGACGGCCCGGCCCTGAACGCGAATCTCGCCCGCGGCGATCGCTTCAAAGCCGGCGATGCAGCGCAGCAGGGTCGTCTTGCCGCAACCCGACGGGCCGAGCAAACAGGCGATGGTGCCGGTTTCAACGCTGAAGCCGACGCCATCGACGACGGTGTGCGAGCCGTAGCGCTGGACGATTCCTTCGAGTTCGAGATGGGCCATCGCCGCCTGGGGAAGAGTGGAGAGTGGGTTCTTGCCGCGTGCCGACGCCTTGCTCTGCGTGAAGCGGCCAGGAGCCGGCCGAAAGCGGGTGCTGGTCAATTATAATTCTCATTTACGCGCTTGAATCATGATCCGCTCACCGCTCAACCCCCTGCTCGTCGTTTCGGCCACCGTCGCCGCCCTGGTCGCCCTGCCGGTGGCCAGCGTGCTGACCAATATCCTCAGCGGCGGCACCGGCGCGACCTGGTCGCATCTGGCGACGACCGTCCTGCCGGATTACATCGCCAACACCCTGGTCCTGTGCCTGACCGTCGGGGTGGGCGTCGTTGTCGTCGGCGTCGGCACGGCCTGGCTGACGACCATGCATTCGTTTCCCGGTCGGCGCGTCTTCGAATGGGCACTGGTCTTGCCGCTGGCCATGCCGGCCTACGTTCTGGCCTACGTATACACGGACTTCCTGCAGTTCGTCGGTCCCCTGCAGACTTTCCTGCGCGAGTCTTTCGGCTGGAGCAAGGCCGACTACTGGTTTCCGGAAGTGCGCAGCCTTGGCGGCGCAGTCGGCATGTTCGTCTTCGTCCTTTATCCCTACGTCTATCTGCTTACCCGTACGGCCTTCATCGAGCGTGCCAGCGGCATGCTCGAAGCGTCACGGACACTCGGTCTCGGACCCTGGCGCAGCTTCTTTCGTGTCTCGCTGCCGCTGGCCCGGCCGGCAGTCGCCGCCGGCGCGGCGCTGGCGCTGATGGAAACGCTCGCCGATTACGGAACGGTCTCCTATTTCGGCGTCCAGACTTTCACCACCGGCATCTATCGCGCCTGGTTCTCGCTTGGCGATCGCATTGCCGCAGCACAACTGGCAGCGGCGCTGCTCGGCTTCGTGACGCTGCTGTTATTGATCGAACGCATCTCGCGCGGCCGTTCGCGTTTCTACAACACCACCGGACGGAACCGCCCGCGCTCCGGCCAGCGCCTGCTCGGCTGGCGCGCCTGGCTGGCAAGCACGCTGTGCGCACTGCCGCTGGCCATCGGCTTCGTGCTGCCGGCCGGCCTCCTGCTGCGACTGGCGCTGGCCAACGGCGAGGCGCGCTTTGGCGAGCATTTCTTCGTCATGGTGCGCAACAGTTTCGTTCTCGCCGGGCTGACCGCCGCCATCGCCGTCTCGCTGGCCGTGCTGCTCGCCTACGGCGCACGCCTGGCGAAAGGCCTGCCGGCCCGCGCACTCAACCGCCTGGTCAGCCTCGGCTACGCCGTTCCGGGTTCGGTGATCGCCGTCGGCGTCCTTATCCCGGTCAGCCGGCTGGACATCTGGCTCGCCGGCCAGTGGCAAGACTGGTTCGGCAGCAACCCCGGCCTGCTGCTCACCGGCGGGATCGCGGCGCTGATCTACGCCTACCTGGTACGCTTCCTGGCCGTCGCCTTGCAGGCAGTGAGCACCAGCCTGGCGAAGATCACGCCGAACATGGACGATGCGGCACGCAGTCTGGGACTCGGGCAAGGGGCGACGCTGCGCCGCGTGCACCTGCCGATCCTGCGCAGCAGCCTGTTCACGGCAGGCTTGCTGGTCTTCGTCGACGTCATGAAGGAACTGCCGGCGACGCTGGTGATGCGCCCTTTCGATTTCGACACCCTGGCGACCCAGGCCTACACCCTCGCTTCGGACGAGCGTCTCGCGGAAGCGGCCAGCGCGTCGCTGGCCATCGTCGTCGTTGGACTTCTGCCGCTGATCGCGCTGTCGCGCCAGATCTCACGCAGCCACCGCTGAACCGGCGACGACGGCCTTCGCCTCAAGCTGGCGGGCAGCGCGAGCGCGTCGCTCAGCGATAGCCGACCTGATCGAAAATGATCTGGGCCTTGGCGCGATACATGGCCAGCGAGCCGACCGGCAGCGGGTCGGCCTTGAACTTGCCGAGCGCAGCCAGCGCCGGATTGTCGATCTTGATCCCGACCACCACCGGCCACTCGTTGTTGCCGTCGGCGAAATAGCGCTGCGCCTGGTCGCTGGCCAGGTACTCGAGAAACTTGAGCGCCGCTTCCTTGTGCGGCGCGTGCTTGAGCACACCGCCACCGGAAACGTTGATATGGGCGCCGTAGCTCTGCTGGTCAGGCCAGACGACGCCGATCTTTTCCATCGTCTGGCGATCCTCGGGCTTGTCCGAGCGCATCAACCGCGCCAGATAGTAGGTATTCGAGACCGCCACCGCGCATTCGCCAGCGGCCACCGCCCGGATCTGATCGGTATCCCCGCCTTTGGGCGCGCGCGCGAAGTTGGCCACCACCCCCTTCGCCCATTGCTCGGCCTTGCTCTCGCCCTGGTGCGCGATGATCGACGCCATCAGTGACAGATTGTAGGGATGTGATCCCGAACGCGAGCAGACCTGTCCCTTCAGGCGTGGATTGGCCAGATCGTCGTAGGTCTGCACCTGCTCGGGCTTGACGACGCCTTTGGCATAGACAATGACGCGCGCCCGGGTCGAAAACGAGAACCAATCGACGGTGCGCAGGTTGGCCGGAATGCGCGCCTCGAGCGTCGGCGACTGGACGGCGGCGAACAGCCCGAGTTCGTGCGCGGCGGACAGACGGGCGGCGTCGACGGTGAGCAGGACGTCTGCCGGACTGTACGCGCCCTCGTTCCTGATCCGCTCGAGCAGCTCGTCTTCCTTGCCCTCGATACGCTTGATGGTGATTCCGGTCTGCTTGGTGAAACCCTCGTACAGGGCTTCATCGGTCTGGTAGTGCCGCGCCGAGTAAAGATTGAGCACTTTCTCCTCAGCCTGGGTCACGCTGCTCCCGAGGGCAGAAATCGCCACGGCGAGGGTCAGCAGCGACCGCGAAAAGATCAATTTCATGCCATATCTCCCTTGATAAATATGCGAATAAATAGTGTGACCGGCGAATAATAGCAGGCGCACAACGCAGTGTAAATGCGAATCGTTCTTGATAAAGTACGAAAAAAAACGACGCAATGCGTCGTCAGAGGGTGCTCCGCGAGCTTCGTCTAGCGAGCCAGCAGGCGGCGCGCTCCGTTATAGCGGTTGATCCAGTAGCTCTGGCGCATATCCTCGATGCGCACTTCGGCGCCGGCACGCGGTGCGTGCAGGAAGCGGTTGTCGCCGAGATAGATACCGACATGCGAGAAGGTGCGGCGCATGGTGTTGAAGAAAACCAGATCACCGGCTTTCAGTTCCTGGCGATCAATCACCGACCCTACCTCGCTTTGCTCCCGCGCCGTGCGCGGCAGCAGGATGCCGATGGCCTCCTTGAAAACGAGTTGCACCAGACCGCTGCAGTCAAGACCGAGATCGGGATTGGTACCGCCCATGCGGTAGTTGATGCCGATCAGTTCCAGTCCCTTGAGAATCAGATCCTGAGCACTGTTGGTGTAGCGCTCGAAGAACGACGCATCTTCCGCAAGCCTGTGCAGTTCGTTGGCGTGGACCGAACCGACACCCGGGAGAGCGATCAGCGCGGCGGCGAAAAGGGGGGCGAGGAGGTGTTTTCTGAGCATAGGGACGGAATTTATGTGAAAAAAGTCACACTGTAAACCCCCTATCGATCAACAACTATTCGGGAAAGTGATCGAGGAAAGCACCGCAAACGGTTAAATTAACAGATATATCGTCGAAAAATCAGTCTCCTGGCTTTGCTGCACTGCACACGTGGGCAGGGGAACAAACGCGGTATATTGCTTGTCTCGTCGGCGCCACTCACAGCACGCCCGATGCCGGCCGCGGTGAGGGCGTCGGCGTTCGTTCGAGGGCGCTCGGCTTTGTGTTTATAATCGCCGGCTGTCCCTGGCGCTGCCCCGGCGTTGTGCGCAACGGGTCGTGCCCAACGCAGTCCTTCCCCAACGCGTGGAACACTCATGAGTCCATTCAAAGCCTACTTGATCGATGAGCACGAAGGTGTCACCAGAAGCGACTTCGTGAGCATGGACGACGCACAACTAGACGCCGGCGAGGTGACCATCAAGGTCGCCCACTCGAGCGTCAACTTCAAGGACGCCCTGGCCGCGACCGGTGCCGGCCGCATCATCCGTCGCTACCCGTGCGTCGGCGGCATCGACCTCTCGGGAACCGTCGCCGCGAGCAGCGACCCGCGCTTCGAGATCGGCGATGCGGTCATTGCCACCAGCTTCGACATCGGGGTCGCACACCACGGTGGCTACGCCGAATACGCCCGGGTGCCGGCGCAATGGGTCGTTCCCCTGCCCGCCGGGCTATCGCTGTACGAAGCGATGGCCCTGGGTACCGCGGGCTTCACCGCGGCACTGGGAATCGTGCGCATGGAAGAAAACGGCCTGGCGCCGAGCAAGGGTCCGGTGATCGTCACCGGCGCCAGCGGAGGGGTCGGCAGTCTGGCCGTGGACATGCTCGCCCGGCGCGGCTATTCGGTCACCGCACTGACCGGCAAGGAAAGCGAAGCCGACTATCTCAAGAGCCTGGGTGCGACAGAAGTGATGTTCCGTTCGGCGCTCGACCTGTCGCGCATCCGCCCACTCGACAAGGCGCTCTGGGCGGGAGCCGTCGACAACCTCGGTGGCGACGTGCTCGCCTGGATCGTCAGCGCCATGAGGCAGGGCGGAACGATCGCCAGCATCGGTCTGGCGGCAAGCCCGTCGTTGCCGACGACGGTGATGCCGTTCATCCTGCGCGGCGCCTGCCTGCTGGGGATCGATTCCGGCTACATCGGCGAGCCTTACCGCAGCGGCGTCTGGCAGCGTCTGGCCAGCGACCTGCGCCCGCAGCATCTGCACGCAATGACGCGCAGCATCGCCTTCGACGAGCTGCCCAATGTCTTTGACGACTTCCTCAAGGGTCGCGCACATGGCCGGGTAGTGGTCAATGTGGGCGAGAACTGAGGCGCTGATCTGGACATCAGGCGCGCCTCGATGGACACCCCGAAGCAACGGCCTCGCATCCTGATCGTCGATGAATCGCGGATCGTCCGGACGCAGTTCATCCAGCTCATTCGCGACCATTACGACTTCCGCGAGGAGGTCGACGGCGAAGGGGGCTGGCAGGCGCTGGTCATCGACCCTTCGATCCAGCTGGTGATCAGCGCCTTGTCGATGTCCATGCCGGTACTCGATGGCGACGGTCTGCTGGCGCGTTTGCGCTCGTCGCGTCTGGCCCGCCTGCGTCAGATCCCGGTGCTGATGATTGCCGGCGACGACGAGGCGGCCAATGCGCGTGCGCGCGCGCTCGGCGCATCCGACTTCATCGCCGGCGGCATCGGCGCCAGCGAGCTGCTGGCGCGCATCGACTCGGCGCTGCGCCTGGCCCAGGCGCAGAACGAACTGCGCGAGAACCCCGAACGCGATGCCCAGCATCCCGATACCGGACTACCGACCCGCCAGCGCGTCGAAGTACAGGCGGCGCAGGCGATGTCCTATGCCCTGCGACACGAAAGTCCGGTGAGCATTCTGATCATGGGCTTCGACCGCTTCGACGCGCTGCGCAACGAGCACGGCGAAGATCTGGTCAAGGAGTTGCACAAGCGTTTCGCGAGCATGCTGGCCACCAAGGTGCGCAAGGAGGACAGCCTCGGCCATTACTCGGGCAGCGACCTGGCGGTGGTTTCGCCAGGCACCCCCTACCCGGCCTGCGAAGCCTTTGCCAATCGCCTTCGCGAGGCCTTCGCAGTGGCCAATATCGCGGTGCACGGCAAGCGCCTGAACCTGTCGGTCAGCGTCGGGGTGGCAAATACCCCGGTCGATCGTCTAAACTCGGCGTCGTCCTTGCTCACCCTGGCCGCTCAACGCCTCAAGACGGCGCAAGAGGCGGGTGGCAATCGCGTCGTCGCCTGCGGTGACAGGTCGTCCAGCCGACAGCCCGCACCGCGGCTGGGCCACGCCATCGACCTGATCAAGGCCGGACACGAGAGCGCGGTGATCCCGCATCTCCTGCAGTTGGGCAACGAAGTACTGCCCTTTCTGGAGCTACTGGAAAGGGAATTGAAGTTGGGTCTGCCTTTGGCAGAGCTCCGAAAAAGGACGCGTGACCGGGAGCACTAGGTCCAAGACACCCGGCAGGCGTAGTTTCCATTGATGCACTGGTATGAATTTTGGACGAGGGAGTCTCATGACGACAATCCAAGAGTTTCACAAGAAATCAATCGACAATCCAGACGCCTTCTGGGGAGAAGAAGCCAAACTCGTTGACTGGCACAAGCCGTTCAGTCAGGTACTCGACTTTTCCCGGCCGCCGTTCGCCAAGTGGTTCGTCGGCGGCGAGACCAATCTTTGCTACAACGCCGTCGATCGCCACGCCGAAAAGCGGCCGAACGACCGCGCGCTGGTCTTCATCTCGACGGAAACCGACCAGGAAGTGGTCTATACCTTCGCCGAACTGAAGGCTGAAGTGGTGCGCATGGCGGCAATCATGCAGAACCTCGGCGTCAGCAAGGGCGACCGCGTCCTGCTGTACATGCCGATGGTTGCCGAAGCCGCTTTCGCGATGCTCGCCTGCGCACGCATCGGCGCCATCCACTCGGTCGTTTTCGGTGGCTTCGCCTCCGGGTCGCTGGCCACGCGCATCGACGACGCCGAACCGGTTCTCATCGTCTCTTCGGACGCCGGCATGCGCGGTGGCAAGGCAGTGCCCTACAAGGGTCTGCTCGACGAAGCGATTTCTCTGGCGGAGAAGAAGCCGGCGAAAGTGCTGATGGTCGATCGCGGCATCGACAAGGGCTTCAACAAGGTTGCCGGTCGCGACGTGGACTACGCGAGCGAACGCGCCAAGGTCATGGACGCCGACGTGCCGGTCACCTGGCTGGAATCGTCCGATCCTTCCTACATCCTGTACACCTCCGGCACCACCGGCAAGCCGAAGGGCGTGCAGCGCGATACCGGCGGCTACGCCGTCGCGCTCACCTCGTCGATCAAGCACATCTTCTGCGGCGAAGCCGGCGAGACCTTCTTCGCCACCTCCGACATCGGCTGGGTTGTCGGCCACTCCTACATCGTCTACGGTCCGCTGCTCGCCGGCATGGCCACGATCATGTACGAAGGCACGCCGCTGCGCCCGGATCCGGGCATCTGGTGGCAGATCGTCGAGAAGTACAAGGTCAGCGTCATGTTCTCGGCGCCGACTGCCGCGCGCGTACTCAAGAAGCACGACACCGAGTACATGCACAAGTACGACCTGTCGTCGCTCAGGCACCTGTTCCTGGCTGGCGAACCTCTCGACCAGCCGACGCACGAATGGTTGATGGGCGAACTCGGCTTGCCGGTGATCGACAACTACTGGCAGACCGAGACCGGCTGGCCGATGCTGTCGGCGATGCCCGGCGTCGAAAAGACGGAAATCCGCTTCGGAACGCCAAGCTTCCCGGTCTATGGCTACAACCTCAAGATCTTCCGTGAGGACGGCACCATCTGCGATCCGGACGAGAAAGGCATCGTCGGCATCCTGCCGCCGCTGCCACCGGGCTGCCTGTCGACCGTCTGGGGCGACGACGACCGCTTCGTGTCCACCTACTTCACGCTCTTCAACGAGCCGCAGGTGTACTCCTCCTTTGACTGGGGAATCGCCGACAAGGACGGTTATCACTACATCCTCGGCCGCACCGACGACGTGATCAACGTTGCCGGCCACCGCCTCGGCACGCGCGAGATCGAGGAGGCGATCCAGGGGCATGCGGCGATCGCCGAAGTCGCCGTCGTCGGTGTCGCCGACAAGCTCAAGGGTCAGATGCCGATGGCTTTCGCCGTGGTCAAGAACGCCGACAGCATCGCCACTCCGGAGCTGGCAGCGGCGCTGGAGAAGGAAGTGATGAAGAAGGTGGACTCGAGCCTCGGCGCGATCGCCCGCCCGAGCCACGTGCACTTCATCAGCGTCTTGCCGAAGACCCGTTCTGGCAAGCTGCTGCGGCGCACGATCCAGGCGCTCGCCGAAGGTCGCGACCCGGGCGATCTGACGACCATCGAGGATCCGAAGGCCCTCGAGCAACTGCAGAAGGCACTCAGCGCCGCCCAGGGTTGAGGCCAGGGCCGCCGCCTGGCGGCCAACGCTTGCGCATCCAACTGCCGCCCGCGAGGGCGGCAGTTTTTTTTTGCCCGCTGCCGCAATGACGGCCACGGCGCCGGCAGTCCGCAAGAAAGTCCTAAAGCTTGACTGGTCTTGTCCGTTAACTAGGTGTCAGTCGCTGATGCCCGACCAGAGAGGATTCCCAACCATGCCCGCCAAGCCCGCCGCCTTGACCCCTGCCCTCGCGCTCGCGCTCGCCGCCGCTTTCGGCCTCGTGGCCCAGGCCACAGCCCAGTCCCTGCCGCCGGAAGAGCTCGACATCAGCCTCGAAGACCTGCTGCGCGTCGAAGTGACCAGCGCTTCGCGCAAGAGCGAGCGCCTGCACGACGTGGCCGCGGCGGTCTATGTGATCAGTCGCGAAGACATCGAACGCTCGGGAGCGACGAGCATTCCCGAAGCGCTGCGCATGGCCCCGGGGGTCGAGGTGGCGCGCCTGGCCAACAACCGCTGGGCGGTCAGCGTGCGCGGCTTCAACAACCGCTTCGGCAACAAGCTGCTGGTACTCATGGACGGGCGCAGCATCTACTCGCCGCTCTTTTCCGGCGTCCTCTGGGAGAACGAGGACACGCTCCTCGAAGACATCGAACGCATCGAGGTCATCCGCGGGCCGGGGGCGGCGATGTGGGGCGCCAACGCGGTCAACGGGGTGATCAACATCATCACCCGCCGGCCGCGTGACACGCAGGGCAATCTGCTGGTTGCCGGCGCGGGCAACGAGGAACGCGGCTTCGCCTCGTTCCGCCACGGCGGCGAGGCCGGCGATGGCCACTACCGCGTCTGGGGCAAGGCCTTCGATCGCGACACGGCGGTCAGCGGCGACGGTCGCTCGGGCAACGACTACTGGCGCTCCGGGCGCGTCGGCTTTCGTGGCGACTGGTCCGTCGCCAGCGGCCAGCGCGTGATGCTCAGCGGCCAGGCCTATTCGAACGATACCGGCGATCGCTGGCAGGTGCCCGACGTCACTGCCCGGCAGGGCGTGCGACTCACCGACATGCAGCAGACCGGCAAGGGAGCGCACCTGCTCGGGCGCAGCGAATGGACCCTGAACGATGGTTCCGAAGCCGCGCTGCAGGCCTATGTCGACTACAGCCAGATCGACGTACCCGGCGCTTTCAAGGAGGACCGGACCACGATCGACATGGATTTCCAGCATCGCCTGCTCGTCGGCGAACGCCACGATGTGCTCTGGGGCCTCGGCTACCGCTACTCGGGTGACCGCATCGCCTCGGCGGGAATCATTTCCTTCCAGCCCGACCATCGCAGCTTCAATCTGGCCAGTGCCTTCGTCCACGACGACATCACCCTGCTCCCGAATACGCTGCGCATGATCCTCGGCGTGCGCTTCGAAACCAACAACTTCACCGGCTACCAGCCGCTGCCGAACGCCCGCCTGATGTGGACGCCAAGCGACACCCAGTCGGTATGGGGCTCGGTCGCCCGCGCCGTGCGCACCCCCTCGCGCGGCGAACTCGACGCCAACATCGATCTCTCGGTGCAGCCGCCCGGTACGCCGGGCAATCCGTCGCCCTTGCCGATCCTGACGCGCAACGTCCAGGACGATCACGAGCTGAAAACGGAGACCGTCGTCGCCTATGAACTCGGCTACCGGCAGCGCCTGGCGACCAATCTGGCGCTCGACGTCGCCACCTTCTACAACCAGTACGGCGACCTGCGCTCGGCGGTGCTCGGCGCGCGCAGTTTCGAATTCTCGCCGCCGCCACCGCATATCGTGCAGACGATCACTCCCGACAACAGCATCAAGGCGCATACCCATGGCGTCGAGGTCTCCGTCGACTGGTCGCCGCTGCCCTGGTGGCGGCTGCAGCCGATCTACAGCTATCTCTCGCTGAGCACCTCGTCAACCAGTGGCGACGCGGTCTCCGTCGCCAACGCGCAGATCTTCAACAGCAGCGACCCGCAGCATCAATGGTCGCTGCGTTCGTCGATGTCCTTGACCGACCGGCAGCAGTTCGATCTCTGGCTGCGCTATGTGAGCAAGCTCGGCGGCAGGAGTGTGCCGTTCTCGATTCCCGCCTACACGACCCTCGACCTGCGCTACGCGTGGCGACCAACGCGCGACCTGGAACTGTCGCTGGTCGGCCAGAACCTGCTCGACAACCAGCACCCGGAGTTCGTCCCCAGCCTGCTGCCCGGGCAGGCGCTGGAAATCGAGCGCGGCGTCTACGTCAAGGCAAGTTGGCAGTTCTGAGAGCTCCGAGAGTGACAACTCGATGGCCGCACGCGTGAACTCCTTGCTGCTGCGCCGGCTCGCCCGGCTGCTGGCACTGGCCACGATCGTCGCTGCCGGCGGCGCTCGCGCCCAGACCACGCTCACCGAAGCGCAGGCCAAGGCGGCGTTCGTGATCAATTTCGCGCGCTACGTCGAATGGCCGGAGCGCGTCTTCGCGAACCGCACGGCACCGCTGCTGATCTGCGCCCTCGGGCGCAGCGCGGTCGGCAACGCGCTGGAAGCCCACGAAGGCCGCCAGGTACAGGGACGCCCGGTCGCCGTGCGCCAGCTGCTGGGCATCGACGAGGCGCGCCCCTGCCAGGTCCTGTTCATCGCCGATTCGGAAGAACGTCGGATGAGCCAGTTGCTGCGCGCGCTCAGCGGACAGCCGATACTGACGGTCAGCGACGCCGAGGCGTTCATCGATGGCGGCGGCGCCATCGGCCTGGTGCGCGCCGATCAACGCCTGCAGTTCGAAGTCAATCGCCAGGCGTTGGAGCAGGCACAGCTGAGGGCCAGCTCCAACCTCCTCAAGCTCGCCCGCAACCTGTCCGATTTCAGGGGGAAAAACTGAGATGCGTTTCCGCGATCTGCCGCTGAAGAACAAAATGATGCTGATCATCGGCCTCACCGCCGGTGCCGGGTTGCTGATCAGCACCCTGCTCTTTGCCGGCTCGGAGATCGACGACAACCGCGAGGCCGAACTCGCCAAGCTCACGGGCATGGCCGAGATTCTGGCCGCGAGCAGCACCGCGGCGATCGCCTTCGCCGACGCGCCCGCGGCCAGCGAAACGCTGGCCGGCCTGCGCGCCCGCCCCGAGGTCATCGGCGGTTCGATCACCCTGCGCGACGGAACGGTTTTCGCGCACTACCCCGCCGAGCGGGCAGCGCTAGCGGCCACGCGTCCCGGCGCCAGCGTCGCGCTCGTCGCCGGCGACTACTGGAGTAACTCGCTGAAGATCGAGTACCCGATCCGCCAGGGCCGGGAAGTCATCGCCACGCTGAGCATCGAATCGGACCTCGAGCCGATGTGGCAGGACATCACCCGGCGCATGCTGGTCGTCCTGGCCGGCGCGCTGATCGCCTTCGCCGTCGCCCTGCTCCTCGCCGCACGCCTGCAGCGTTCGGTTTCGATGCCGATCCTGGCGCTCAGGCAGGCGATGCGCCTGGTCGCCACCGACAAGGATTATTCCCAGCGGGTGTTGATCGACCAGCACGATGAAGTCGGCGACCTGATCGCCGGCTTCAACGTCATGCTCAGTGAAGTCCAGTTGCGCGACCATGAACTTGCCGCGCACCGGGCGACACTCGAGGATCAGGTCGAACTACGCACCGCGCAGCTGCGGCTGGCCAAGGAACAGGCGGAAAGCGCCAACGTCGCCAAGTCACGCTTCCTGGCCAACATGAGTCACGAAATCAGGACACCGATGAACGGCGTCATCGGCATGGCCGACCTGCTCATCGAGACGTCGCTGTCGCCGCAGCAAAGGCGCTACACCGAGACGCTGCGCGTTTCCGCGGAGTCGCTGCTGCACCTGCTGAACAACGTTCTCGACCTGTCGAAAATCGAGTCCGGGCGGCTGGAAATCGAGCTCATCGCCTTCAGTCCGCGGCAACTCGTCGAGGAGGTCGTGCAACCTTTTCGCGAGATGGCCTCGGCCAAGGGCGTGCTGCTCAGCGCACTGATCGGGCCGGACGTTCCCGCGGCCGTCCTTGGCGATCCCTACCGCATCAAGCAGATCGTCAGCAACCTGCTCAGCAACGCCGTGAAGTTCACTGAACGCGGCTCGATCGTCGTCTCGCTGACCTGTGAATGCCGAGCCGAGCTCGCCGCCGGCGGCGGCGATTCGCCGAACGTCGATGGCGGGCACTGCCTGCTGTGCTACGCGGTCATCGACACCGGCGTCGGCATCGCGCCGGAAAGCGGCGAGAAGCTCTTCGCCCCCTTCTCGCAGGCCGACAATTCGACGACGCGCAAGTTCGGCGGCACCGGTCTCGGGCTGGTGATCATTCGCGAACTGGCGCACCGCATGGCCGGCGAGGTCGGTTTCGAAAGCGAGCCCGGGCACGGTTCGACGTTCTGGTTCCGGCAGCGCGTGCAGCGGCACGCGCAAGCGCTGCCGCAGGCCGCGCCGCTTGCACGGCAAGCGCGCCGGCTCGGCGGCCACGTGCTGCTCGTCGAGGACAACGAGGTCAATCGCGAGATCGCCGGCGCCATCCTGGCCAACCTGGGATGCCAGGTGGACCGTGCTCACGACGGCGCGCAAGCAGTGCTTGCGGCACACGCCGGGAACTACGACCTGATCCTGATGGATTGCCAGATGCCGGTCATGGACGGCTTCCAGGCGACTCGCCAGATCCGCGCCGACGAGCGTCAGGCAGGCCGTGCGCCGTGCCCGATCGTGGCCCTGACCGCCAATGCTCTGGCCGGTGACCGCGAACAGTGCCTGGCCGCGGGAATGAACGACTACCTGGCAAAACCGATCAATCGGGCGCAACTCGCCGCCGCACTGGAGCGCAACCTGCCCGCGCTGCCGGCGACGGCGGAAGTCGCGGCAGCGCCTGGCGCGAGCGGTCAGGCGGCAGCGAGCGCAACGGTCACCGTCAGCGACGCCAGCGAAGAGGCTCGGCCGCACACGCCACCCGCTTTCGACCCGGCTATCGTGCAGGCGCTGCCGATGGTCGCCGACGGCAGCAACCCGGCCTTCGCCGAGCGCGTGCTCGACCTGTTCACCAGCAATGCCAGCGAGCTCCTGGCGGCCATCGAACGGGCCAGCGAGCGCGGCGACATCACCACCCTGCAGCGCTGCGCGCATACGCTCAAGTCGTCGAGCGCAACGGTCGGCGCGCTGGCCCTGTCGGAGCAGGCCAGGCAGCTCGAGATGTTGCTGCGCGCCGGCAGCTCGCCAGCCAGCGACTGGCCATCCAGGCTCGGCGACAGCTACGGCGAATTCGCCGCCAGCCTGGCACAATATCGCACCACCACGGCGGCACCGAAGGCAACCGCGAAAGAGAACGCCTGATGGACGACACTGCACGAACCGGCCGCCTGCTGCTCGTCGACGACGACGGGATGCTGCGCATGCTGGCCGCCGAATCGCTGCGTCACGCCGGCTTCGAGGTCAGCGAAGCGGACTGCGGCGAGGCCGCTTTGCACGCCTGCGAAGAAGACCAATTCGACCTCATCCTGCTCGACGTGATGATGCCCGGCATCGACGGCTACACGGTCTGCGCAGCGCTGCGCCGCGACGCGCGTGCCAGGTGGCTGCCGATCGTCATGCTCACCGGGCTCGACGACACCGATTCCATCGAACGCGCCTATGCCGCCGGCGCCACCGACTTCGTCACCAAGCCGATCAACTGGGCGCTATTGATCCACCGCGTACGCTACGCCCTGCGCGCCAGCCGTGCCCTTGCCGAAGTGAGACGCAGCCAGGCCAGCCTGGCGCAGGCCCAGCGCCAGGCGCGGATGGGTAATTGGCAATGGTCGTTGAATGACGCGCGTTTTACCTGCTCCGACGAACTGCGCCGTATTTTTGGCGACCTCGAACTCGCCGGGAGCGGCACCCCGGAACGTTTCCTGAGCCGTGTGCGGGCCAGCGACAAGACAATGGTCGATGCCGCACGGAAGGCGCTCTTGCACGATGGCACGGCCTACCGGCTGAGCTACGCGATGGAAAGTCTCGACGGCCGGATGGTCGAGGTCCTCGAACAGGCGCAGGCGGTCAGGGACGCCGCCGGCCGGATGGTCAGGATCGAGGGCATCACCCAGGACATCAGCGAGCGGGTACAGGCCAAACGCCGCATCGAGCATCTGGCGATGCACGACAGCCTGACCGGACTGGCCAACCGGCGCTTCTTCACCGAACTGGTCACCGTCGAACTGGCGCGCACGCGCCGCGCACGGGGCAGCTGCGCACTCCTGCATCTCGATCTTGATCATTTCAAGAGCGTCAACGACGCCTTCGGCGACGCCGCTGGCGATCGTTTTCTCTGCCAGATTGCCGATCGCCTGAAACTCTCGGTCCGGGAAAGCGACCTGCTGGCGCTCAATCCGCCGATGCGCCCCGCCGAAATGGTCGCCCGTATCGATGGCGACGCATTCACCCTGCTGCTCATCGACGTGCGTGTCGCCAGCGATGCCGCGCTGGTCGCCGAACGCCTGCTGCACAGCGTTTCCCGACCGCTGCTGTTGGATGGCCGCGAACTGGTGCTCACCGCGTGCATTGGCATCGCCGTCTTCCCGCGCGACGCGGATTCGGTCGAAAACCTGTGGCGCCACGCCGAGCAGGCGCTGTACGCCGCCAAGGGCGCCGGTCCGGCGCACTGCCGCTTCTTCGACGACGAGATGAACAGCGCCGCCAGCGCCAAGCTGCAGCTGGAAAACGAACTGCGCCGAGCCATCGGCGACGGCGAGCTGCGCCTGCATTTTCAGCCGAAGGTCGACGCCGCCAGTGGCCGCATGAGCGGCGCCGAGGCACTGGTGCGCTGGCAGCATCCGCGCCTCGGCCTGCTCGCGCCGGGCCAGTTCATCGGACTGGCCGAGGAATGCGGGCTGATCGTCGCCCTAGGCGACTGGGTGGTGGCCGCTGCCGCACGCCACCTCAAACAGTGGTCCAACGCCGGACTCGACCCGGTACGCGTCTCGGTCAATCTGGCCAGCCCCAGTTTCCAGCAGGACGACATCGCCGAGAAACTCGCCGACGCGGTACGCCGCGTCGGCATTTCACCCCGGCAACTGGTCCTTGAACTGACCGAGTCGCTGCTGATGGTCGACGCCGAACGCACCATCATGCGGCTGCACAGCCTGCGCGAGCGGGGCTTCAGCCTGTCGCTCGACGATTTCGGAACCGGCTATTCGTCGTTGAGCTATCTCAAGCGCTTCCCGATCGATGAACTGAAGATCGACCGCGCCTTCGTCACCGACGTCGCCCGCGGCGGCAAGGACGCCGCCATCGCCCTGTCGATCATCGAACTCGGCAAGCAGTTCGGCATGCGCGTCGTCGCCGAAGGTATCGAGACCCGCGAACAGGCTGATTTTCTCCTCGCCCACGGCTGCAGCATCCAGCAAGGCTTCCTGTTCTCGCGACCGCTGCCACTCGACCGTTTCGAAGCCGTTCTGGCTGCCGGCGGCCGCTTCGACGTCGGGCTGTCGACAGCAACGAACAGCGTCGGCGGCTGACCCGACCGCAAGCCACCTCCGAGCAGAAACGCGGCGCGGCTGCGCCTCCTCGCAATGACGGGGGCAGGGGAATACTACAGCAGCGCCTCGGTCACCTGCCGCGAGAACTCGCGGCGCGCGGCGACACTCGCCCGGCGGTCGATCGGCACTTCGATCAGCGTCGCACCACCGCGCCGCAGCGCGCGCTCGACGCTGGCGGTGAGCTCGGCCAGCGACCACACTCGCTCGCCGACGACGCCGAAACTGTGCGCGGCGGCGACCAGGTCGACCGTCTGCGGGGTCAGCCAGCCGCGCTCGAACTCGGGCAAGGCGGCCACCGGCAGGTAATCGAAGATGCCGCCCCCGCCGTTGTTGAGCACCACCACGATGATGTCGCGGCCCTTGGCAGCGGCCAGGGCGGTCAAGTCGTGTTGCGCGGTCAAGTCACCGACCAGCGCCAGGCACGCCCCCGAGCTCGCGATCCCGAGGGCCGTCGACAGATTGCCGTCGATGCCGCTGGCCCCGCGATTGCCGAAGAAGCGCAGCGGCTTGTCGCCGCTGCCCGAAAAGGCGTCGAGGTCGCGGATCGCCAGCGAGTTGCCGCAGAAGACGTGATGGCCCGCCGGCAGGCGTTCGAGCAGCGCCGGAATCAGCGTGCCTTCGCAGGGCGCCAGCCGCCCGGCGGCACCCGCGCAGTGGGCTCGTGCCACGGCTTCTGCAGCCGCCTCGGCGCGGGCAAAAAGGCCTCGCCAGCTGGCCGGCGCGGGCTGGCCGCCGGCCAGCAGGGCTCGGCAAGCCGCGACCGGATCGGCCTGCAGCAGCCTGCCGGCGGCGTGCTGCGGGTCCGGCCAGCGGCTGTCCGGGGTGACCACCACCTGCAGCGCCGACGCCGCCGCGCGCAGCCACTCCTGCAGCGTGCGGGTGACCGGAAAGGCGCCGAAGCGCAGCAGCCATTCGGGGCGTGCCGTGGCCAGCGGCGACGGCGGGCGCAGGAAACTTTCGTAACGCACGCACAGCCGGCTGCGATCGTAGGCCGCGAAACGCAGGTTCGACAGCGGTTCGGCGAGGATCGGGCAGTCGAGCTGCGCGGCAAGCGCGCTGACCGCCGCGGCGAATTGCGGCGGATAATCGGCGCCGCCGCAGACGATCGCCCCTGGGCGGCCGCTGATCTCGGCGAGCGTGGCGGCGATCGCCTGCGGCCTGGGCAGGAGCAGCGGCGCGGCGACGCTGACCGCCGGCGAGCACGCCGCGGCAGCGTGGGTCGCGAGAAGCTCGCCGGCAGGCAGCAGCGGTTCGCGGAAAGCCAGATTGAGATGCACCGGTCCCGGCAACGGCCACCCGCTGTCGGCGATCGCCCGCGCCGCCAGGCGCTGCAGATAGGCCGGCGAGAAGTCGGCGGCGGGCAGCGGCGGAGCGTAGAAGGAACGTACGTGCCGGCCGAAGAGGTGCTGCTGGTCGATGGTCTGGTTGGCTCCCCAGCCGAGCAACTCGGGCGGGCGGTCGGCCGTGAGCAGGAGCAGCGGCACGGCGCCGAGATCGGCTTCGATGAGCGCCGGAAACCAGTTCGCCGGCGCCGAACCCGAGGTGCACAGCAGCGCCACCGGCTGCCGCGTGGCCTTGGCCATGCCCAGCGCAACGAAGGCCGCACTGCGCTCATCGACGATGACCTGGCAGCGAACCGCCGTCTGGCGCAGGAAGGCCAGCGCCAGCGGAGTCGAACGCGAGCCCGGCGAAAGCACCGCTGCGCGCAGCCCGGCAGCGGCCAGGGCATCGACCAGCGTCTGCGCCCAGCGCAGGTTGAGGAGGCCGTTATCGGCCGCGTCGCTCATGCGCTCCGGCTCTCCGGGCGGTGCACGGCAGGCAGCGCCTGGCGCAGGGCTTCGGCGATCACCGCCAGCTTGGCTTCGGTCTCGGCGAGTTCCTGTGCCGGGTCCGAGCCGGCGACGATACCCGCACCCGCGAACAGCTCGGCGCCGCAGCCCTTGATGCGCGCGCAGCGCAGGGCGACGACCACTTCGCCATCGCCATCACGGTCGATCCAGCCGACGCCGCCGGAGTACCACGCACCACGGCGATCGCCGTGGCTGCGCAGCCACTGGCGTGCGGCGCCGGCAGGCGTACCGCCGACGGCGGGCGTCGGATGCAGGCGGGCGACAACATCGAAAAGGCCGACCCCGGGGTGCAGGCGACCACGCACCCGGGTGCGCAGGTGCTGCAGCTCGCGCAACTGCAGCACCTCGGCCGGCGTCGGCGCCGCCAGCGCAACGCAGAGCGGCGCCAGCGCGGTGCGAACGGCATCGACCACCAGTTGCTGCTCGCGCGTGTTCTTGTCGTCCTGCAGGGTCAGCGAGCGCCCTTCTCCGGCTGCCGACACGGCAGCCAGCCACGCCGTCCCGGCAAGCGCGTCGGCCTCGACCACGCCGCGCCGAAGCGCGACCAGGCGCTCGGGCGTCGCACCCAGGAAGAACTGGCCGCGCTCGCCGACCCCGAAAATGGCGCACTCCGGATGGCGATCGGCAAGCGCGGCCAGCAATGGCGCCAGGGCAATCGGGCGATCGCCGTCAAAGCGAACGCTGCGCGCCAGAACCAGCTTGGCGAGGCGACCGCCAGCAATCTCGGCCAGCGCGGCGCGCGCCCGCGCCAGGAACGCCCGCTCGGCGAGCACTTCGCTGCGCCGTCGCACGACGCTCGCCGGCGGCGCAGCAGCTGCGGTCCAATCGGGCGGCTGGACGGCACGCAGGGCGTCGCGCCAGCGGTCGATGGCGCCCTCGCCTTCGCCCACCGCACAGCTGAAAGTTGCGCTGCAGCGGCCAGCGCGATTGGCCAGCAAAACGGCCGGCACGAGCAGGCGTGCGTTCGGCAGCTCGTCCGCAGTCGACGCGCCATTCCCCGCGTCCTCGTCAAAGGCAAAACCGATGTGCGCCAGCGGAACGAATCCGGTCTGCTGCCAGTCGTCGTGCTCCCAGACCGGTGCAAGACCCGAAAAAGCAGCCTGCAAGGCCGCAAAACGCGCCGCACCCGTGCTCGTGAAGCTCATCGCGCTGCCGACGGCAAGGCGATAGTCGCCGTGCGCGCCACTGCGCTGGACAGCTTCCCGGCCATCGCCAGCGGCGACATCCGGAGCGGCGCCTGCCGGCCGCGCCCACCAGTTGAGCTGCGCTCGCGCCAGGTCGCCGTCCAGCCAGCGCTGCTCACCGCCCGCGCCGAGATCGAGGGTGACGCTGAGCAGGCCCCGCGCCGCCGCGCGCGGCAGGCGCGCGCGCAGGCGCCGGCGCAGGAGCGCGCGGCGCGGGCCGTCGAGCAGCTCGGCGAGGTTCATCTGCTCACCCCACCCGGCCCCCCGCCGCCCTGCGCGAGCACGCGCAGGGCGCGCCGCTCGATCTTGCCGAGCGCATTGCGTGGCAGCGCGTCCAGGCGCAGCACCCGACGCGGGCGTTTGGCGGCCACCAGATGCTGCCGGATCCAGTCATGCAGCAGCGCGGGTTCGGCCGGACCAACGACCAGGGCGACCAGCAAGTCGCCCCACACCGGGTCGGCAACGGCAGTCACCGCGACGTCGCTGACGCCGGGGCAGGCGGCCAGACAGGACTCGATTTCGAGCGGGTGCACGTTGACCCCGGCGCTGATCAGCAGGTCGTCGGCGCGACCGAGAATGCGCAAGCGAGCGTCGGCGTCGATCGTCCCCAGGTCGCCGGTCGCCAGCCAGCCGTCGCCGTCGAGACCGTCGCCACGGCGCCAGGCGGGGTTCAGGTAACCGGCCATCACCTGTGCGCCGCGCAGATGCAGGCGCCCGTCGGCGGCAACGCGGGCGTGCAGACCGGCCAACAGGTGACCCACGTCGCCGACCTGCCAGTCGCCGTCCGGACGCAGCAGCGTCGCTGCCTGTGCCGTCGACTCGCTCATTCCCCAACTCGGGTGGATCGGCCAGCCGCTGGCCAGGGCGCGCTCGAACAGCGGTCGCGACAGCGCCGCACCACCGATCAGGACGTGGCGCAGACTGCCTGGCGGCGGCGCACCCTGCGCCACATCGAGCAATCGCGCCAGCATCGCCGGGACCAGCGACAGGTGACTGACCCGCCGCGTGCGCAGATCGTCCCACACGGCGGTGGGCGAAAATCCGTCGTGCAGGAGCAGCGTCGCCGCCGCGCGCAGGCAACGGCCAAGGATGGCCATGCCGCCGATGTGATGCAGCGGCAGGCAGGCCAGCCAGACGTCGCCGACGTGGAGCGGCAGGCGCTCGTTCGCGGCCCCTGCGGCGGCCTCGATATTGGCTTCACTGAGCATCACCACCTTCGGCGCGCCCTCGCTGCCGCTGGTCGCGATGAGGAGCGCGAGATCCGTGGCCGCGTCGCTCGTCACCTGCCCGGCGACGAGCGGGCCAGGCGCTGCGGGCAAGCGATGCAAGCCTTCGGACAACGGCGAAAGGCGCTGCAGGCGACCACCGGCGAGCGCCTGCAGGCCTGGCCAGGCGGCCTCGGCGAACAGCGGATCGAGCGGCAGAAAAAGCACTTTCGCCGCCGAGCACGCCAGCGCCGCCAGCGCCAGGTCGCTGGCGCCGGCGGCGCTGGCCACGGCGTCGCCAGCCACCAGTCCCTGTGCGCGCAGAAAGCTGCCCGCGCGCTCGGCCCACGCCGCCAGCTCTTCGTTGCGCCACTCGCCAAGCGCGCTGCACAAGGCGACGGCCGAAGGGTACTGGTGCGCGTTCGCCTGCAGCCAGCGAACCAACGGACTGCGCGACCCGGGAGAAGGCGCAGAGCCTTCGGCTGGCAGACGGAACGACGAGGCGTCGGTCACAACGAACGGCGGGACATGGCGGATGGGCACGCTGAGCGGGAAGGAGGTGAACCGGTCGCCAGCGACGACAAGCGTCGCCGGCCAGGCTTAGGGCGAAGATTATACGCAGCGACCCGGGCCCGCGCCCTTGCCGCCGATCAAGAAAAACACCGCGAGCAGCGTTCGCGCGCCCGGGCGCCGCTGCCTCTTCGCCGCATCGGTCGACGCTGCTACACTCCGCCCATGTGTGGACGCTATGCCCTCGATGCCCCTCGCTCGCGGCTCTCGCGACACTTCGCCCTCGACCAATGCGTCGAGCTTGCGGCGCGCTACAACATCGCCCCGGCGACCGATGTTGCGGTCATTCGCCAGTCGCCAGGCGGGCAACGCGTGGCCCACCTGCTGCGCTGGGGTCTCCTGCCGCACTGGGCGAAAGACCCGGCGCTTGCCGCGCGTCTGATCAACGCCCGCGGCGAGTCGCTGAGCGAAAAACCTGCCTTTCGCGACGCGTTCCGCAAACGCCGCTGCCTGATTCCGGCGAGTGGCTTTTACGAGTGGCAGGCAATCGCCGCGCCTGCCGGGCCAGCGCGCAAGCAGCCCTTCTACAGCTCCTTGCAATCCGGTGAAGTGATGGCCTTCGGCGGACTGTGGGAAGCGTGGACCGCGCCGGGCGGCGAGGTCGTACGCAGCTGCTGCATCGTCACCACCGCCGCCAACGAAGGCTTGCGCGCGATTCACCCGCGCATGCCGCTGATTGTCGCTCGCCAACACTGGCAGGCCTGGCTGAGCGCGCCGGCCGATGAGGCTGGAGACTTGATCCGCCCGTGCCCGGACGGCGACCTGCAGAGCTGGCCGGTGAGCCCCCGCGTCGGCAAGGTCAGCGAGGACGATCCGGCGCTGATCACCGCCCTGCGGGAAAAGGAAACATGAAGACCAGTCGCCGCGAGATCACCGCCTACGTCACCCGTGACGGCTCCGAAATCCGCGAGTTGATGCATCCCGACGTGCATGGCAACCGCCAGCAGAGTCTCGCCGAGGCGATCATCCAGCCGGGTCAGCAGACGCGTCTGCATCGCCACCGGCTCAGCGAGGAGCTCTATCACGTGACGCACGGCACGGGAATCATGACCCTGGCCGGCGAAACGCTGGCCATTGGCGTCGGCGACACCGTGCTCATCAGGCCGGGAACGGCGCACAGCGTCACCGCCAGCGGCGGCGAAGCGCTGCACCTGCTCTGCTGCTGCAGCCCGCCCTACCGGCACGACGACACCGAGCTGCTGTGAAGAAACGGCAGGCCGCGGCCGGGCGCGCGGCGGCGGCGTGCCGATCAGCGATCGGCTTTCGCCGCCTGCCAGCGCAGGGGCGGTGGCGCCAGAGTCGCGTCATCCGGCCGCCGATGATCCGTGTTTTGTAGCATAATCGCCCGCAAATGCCGGAACCCAGACTTCCTTGATCAGCTTCGTCGACCCCGAACGCTACCGCTTGATGAAGGCGACCGGCAAATTGCCGTCGCCCAAAGGCGTTGCCTTCGCGATCATCACGCTTCTGCAGCGCGACGATTTCCGGGTCCTGGAACTGGTGCGCCTGGTCCAGTCGGACCCGGCGATTGCGGGGCGCCTGCTCAAGTTCGCCAACGCCGCCGCCTTTGGCCGCACGCGGCCGATTGTCTCCCTGCAGCGGGCAATCGTTGCCCTCGGATCGTTCAAGGTACGCGACCTGGTCATCGGCCTCTCGGTGATGCACAGCCACAAGACAGGCCAGTGCGCCGAGTTCGACTACACGTCTTTCTGGAGCCATTCGCTGGCCACGGGTATCGCTTGCCAGGAGCTCGCCCGTTTCGCGCAGATTTCCAGTGAAGACATCTTCACCATCGGCCTGCTGACCCGGGTCGGCGAACTGGCGATGGCCTCGCTCTACCCCGACGAGTACGCCGCGGTACTGATCGCGGCAAGGGAACTGCAGCAGGATCTGGCGACCCTGGAGCGCGAACGCTTCGACATGGACCACCGCCAGCTCGGTGCCAGCATGCTCGCCGAGTGGGGATTGCCGGACATGCTGATCCAGGCCGCCTACCATCAGGAGCAGCCCGATGTCGCCGGCTTTCCCGACGGCTCGCGCTTGCAGACGCTGACCCACTCGCTCAACTTTGCCTGCTCGCTGGCCGAAATCTGCATGGCCGACGAGGAAGCCCGCTGGAGCCTGCTGCCGGGTCTGCTGACGCGGGCTGCGCGCCTGGGAGTCGGCGGTGACGCGCTCAACGACATGGTCGACCGGATGTCTCGGCGCTGGCGCGAATGGGGGGCGACGCTGCAGGTGCGTACGCAGGAACTGCCCCCGTTCGCCGAAATACTCGCCGCCAGCCCGCCCAGCCTGAGGGTCAGCGCCGCCAACGCCGAGCAAACGGGCAAGGCGGCCGGGCAGCGCCTGCAGGTACAGGTGCTCGGCGTTCCAGCCGCCGAGCTACCCACGCTGATGGAACAGATCGAACAGCTCGGACATCTGCCGGTGCTGCTCGACAGCACCCCGGAAGGACTGAAGCAGGCGCTGCGCCAGCCGGCGCAAATCGTTATTGCCGACATGTCGATGCCCGGACTCAAGGCGGCCGTCTTCTGCCGCATCCTGCGCCAGACGAGTGCCGGCAAGGAGACCTACGCCCTGCTCCTGGCTTCGCCGGAAAGCGAGGGCCACATCGTCGAGGCCATCGACGCCGGCGCCGACGACGTGCTGGTCAAGCCGCTGACCGTACAGACCTTGCGCGTGCGGCTGAATACCGCGACGCGAATGATTCTGCTGCGCGCGGAGATTCAACGCGAGCGCCGGGGCATCATGCGTTCGACAGGCGAGTTCGCCGTCGCCCACAAGCGCCTGCTGCAGGACGCGCTGACCGATACGCTGACGCAGCTCCCGAACCGGCGCCACGGCCTCGACTTTCTGGCCTCGGAATGGGCATTCTCGCAGTCCAACGCGCTGCCCATGGCCTTTCTGCTGCTCGACATCGACCACTTCAAGCGCATCAACGACAGCCACGGGCACCCCGCCGGCGACGCCGTCCTGCGCCAGCTCGCCGACCTGCTCAAGCGGACCTCGCGCGGCGAGGATCTGGTTTTTCGCTACGGTGGCGAGGAGTTCGCCGCGGTGCTGCCGAACGCCAACGCGCGCGCCGCGGCGCAGATCGCCGAACGCATCCGGGCGATGGTCGAGAAATACGATTTCGTGTGGGAACATCAGGCGCTGCCGGTCAGCGTGAGTATCGGCGTAGCGCCGGCCAGTGGTTCCGAAAAGGACAGCCAGGCGCTCATCCAGGCCGCCGACGCAGCGCTCTACCAGGCGAAGAACGAGGGTCGCAACCGGGTAATCGTCGCCAGCTGAGAAAGCCGGGCGGCGGCTGGATTTCGCCCGCCCCACACCGCTCCCCCGCGGCGCCGAATCCGGGCCAGCATTCCCCATCATCCACACCCCGTCACTGCGCGGAGGCGTAGCCGACGCGGCAATCCGGTTCCTTTCTCTGACTACGGGTGCGTCACAGCAGCCAGACGAAAAACAGGACCTCTGGATTGCCCGCGTCGGCTACGCCTCGTCGCAATGACGAGCGGGCGCGTGTGGCGGCGGGCAGACCGCCGGCAGCGACCGACCCGCTCAGCGAGCGAGCAGGGCCGCGGCGTGGTGGCGCAGGTGGTCGTCGATGAAGCTGGCGATGAAGTAGTAGCTGTGATCGTACGCGGGGTGCACACGCAGGCGCAGCGGATGACCGACCGCGGCACAGGCCTGGCGCAGCTTCTCGGGCTGCAGTTGGGCGAGCAGGAAACCGTCCGCCTCGCCCTGGTCGACGAGCAGGGGCAGGCGTTCGCCGGCGCTGGCGACCAGCTCGCAGGCATCCCACTCCTTCCACGCGCTACGCTCTGCGCCGAGATAGCGGGCGAAGGCTTTCTGCCCCCACGGGCTGTCGATGGCGTGGCTGATCGGGGCAAAGGCCGACACTGCCCGGTAACGGCCGGGGTTGCGCAAGGCGCAGACCAGCGCGCCGTGGCCGCCCATCGAATGGCCGCTGATGGCGCGCCGCGAGTCGATCGGCAACTGCGCTTCGATCAGCGCCGGCAGTTCCCGGACGACGTAGTCGTGCATCCGGTAATTCTCGGCCCACGGCTGCTGCGTGGCGTCGAGGTAGAAACCGGCGCCATGCCCGAAGTCCCAGGCGCCTTCCGGATCACCCGGCACATGCGCGCCGCGTGGACTGGTATCGGGGGCGACGATGGCCACGCCGAGCTCGGCAGCCAGGCGCTGTGCACCGGCCTTGTGCATGAAATTCTCGTCGCTGCAGGTCAGCCCGGACAGCCAGTACAGCGCCGGCACCTTGCCGCTCTCGGCCTGCGGCGGCAGGTAGACGGAAAACACCATCGCGCAGCGCAGGGTCGCCGACGAGTGCCGGTAACGTCGCTGCCAGCCCCCGAAACAGCGGTTGGCGGCGACTTCTTCGAGCGCGGCAGTGGTCATCGGCAGGCTCAGAAGCGGATCACCGAGCGGATGCTCCGGCCTTCGTGCATCAGCTCGAAGGCGTGGTTGATGTCCTCCAGCCCCATGCTGTGGGTAATGAAGGTGTCGAGCGGAATCTCGCCACTCTGCGCGCGTGCCACGTAGCCCGGCAGCTCGCTGCGGCCACGCACGCCACCAAAGGCCGAACCGCGCCAGACGCGGCCGGTGACCAGCTGGAACGGTCGCGTCGAGATTTCCTCGCCAGCGCCGGCGACGCCGATGATCACCGATTCACCCCAGCCCTTGTGGCAGCATTCGAGCGCCGCGCGCATCACCTTGACGTTGCCGATGCATTCGAAAGAGTAATCGACGCCACCGTCGGTGAGGTCGACGATCACTTCCTGGATCGGGCGATCGTGATCGGCCGGATCGACGCAGTCGGTCGCGCCGAGTTGCCGGGCAATGGCAAACTTCGCCGGGTTGGTATCGATGGCGATGATCCGCGACGCCCTGGCCATCACCGCACCGATCACCGCCGACAGGCCGATACCGCCGAGTCCGAAGATGGCCACCGTTGCCCCGGGCTCGACCTTGGCGGTATTGACCACCGCACCTATGCCGGTGGTCACGCCGCAGCCGAGCAGGCAGACCTTCTCCAGCGGCGCATCCTTGGCGATCCTGGCCAGCGAGATCTCCGGCAGCACGGTGTATTCGCTGAACGTCGAGGTGCCCATGTAATGGAAGATCGGCTTGCCCCGGCGCGAGAAGCGACTGCTGCCGTCGGGCATCAGGCCCTTGCCCTGGGTGGCGCGAATGGCCTGGCAGAGGTTGGTCTTGCCCGAGGTGCAGAAGCTGCACTTGCCGCATTCGGGCGTGTACAACGGAATGACGTGGTCGCCAACGACCACCGAAGTGACGCCCGGCCCGACGGCCTCGACGATACCGCCGCCCTCATGACCGAGAATGCAGGGGAACAGTCCTTCGGGATCGGCGCCGGAAAGCGTGAACGCATCGGTATGGCAAACACCGGTGGCGACGATGCGCACCAGCACCTCGCCGCTGCGCGGCGCCTCGACGTCGACTTCGGTGACTTCAAGAGGCTGTCCTGCAGCCCAGGCCACGGCAGCGCGTGCTTTGATCATCGACAACTCTCCTTGATGGTTGGGGTGACCGGCGCCGGCACGCACCCGTGGCTGGCCATACCCGGCGCAGCAGGCTGCCGTCGGCCGTGCATCAGTGCAGGTCTTTCACTTTCAGGTGTGGCAAGCGGAGCACCTCGACCCCCTCCTCACGCAGCGCTTCGTATTCCTCGTTGCTCGCCTGGCCGCGAATCGAGCGTTCCGGCGCCTCCAGGTAGTGGATCCTTCTCGCCTCTTCGGCGAAGCGGTCGCCGACATCCTCGCAATTGGCCAGCAATATCGTCGTCAGTTGGCGCAGGGTCGACCGCGCGCCGGCACGCGGATCGATGGCCGGCGGTTGCCCAGACGCCACGGGCGCGACTGGTACGGCCGCGACGGATGCTGGCGCTGCGTCTTCCGCGATCTTCGCCTGACCACCGACATGGAGCGCCGACGGTACGCGACGAACCTGCAGCGAACCGCAGTCCGGGCAGCTGATCAGGGAACGCGACGACTGGCTGTCGAAATCCTCGCGCGACTGGAACCAGCCTTCGAAGCGATGCTCGTGCTGACAGGAAAGGTCGAAAATGATCATCGGAAACCAGGGCAGAGGGCCGGCGGTGAAAGGGTCGTGCCCGGAGCCGGGATCGAACCGGCACAGCCGCAAGGCCGAGAGATTTTAAGTCTCTTGTGTCTACCTATTCCACCATCCGGGCGCGGCGGCCAATTATACCTGCCCCGAAATGAAAGAAAGGGAAAGTGCGTGGCGCACTTTCCCTTCGATGTCTGGAGCGGGAGAAGAGTCTCGAACTCTCGACCTATACCTTGGCAAGGTATCGCTCTACCAACTGAGCTACTCCCGCTTGGAAGCATTTCTGGCGCCGCGCAGTGCGTCCCGGAGACCCGGCGCGAAGTGCAGGATTCGCGACAACCAGCGCCGCGCATTATCCGCATGCCTGCTGGCGCTGTCAACCCGTATCGTGCGGCACTGCGGTACACGGCGGGCGCTGCGGCGGCCGGCTACGGCAGCGGTTCGGTGACGAAGGCTATTTTCACCAGGCCGGCGCGCTGGGCGTCGGCGAGAACCTCGGCGACGCGCTCGTAGCGCGTTCCGCGGTCGGCGCGCAGATGCAGCTCGACCTGCCCGTCGCCGGCGCTGATGGCGAGCAAACGCGCGGCCATCTCGCTGCGCTCGACGGGCTGGCCGTCGATGAAGACGTCGCCGGCGGCATCGATGGCCACCGACAACACCCGCGGTGGATCATCGAGCCTGCTGGCATCGACGCGCGGCAACTCGATCGGCACCGCGTCGTGAAAGAGTGGCGCGGTGATGATGAAGATCACCAGCAGCACGAGCATCACGTCGACCAGCGGCGTGGTATTGATTTCCGCCATCGGCTGGCTGCTGCCACTGTTTTCGAACGAACCAAAGGCCATTGTGCCCTCCCTTGCTCAGCCGCTGCGCCCGCCACGAACGACGCCCAGATCGACCAGCTTGTCGCCCGGCCGCCCACGCAGACCGGTGGTCAGGTAGGCGTGCAGGTCGTGCGCAAAGCCGTCCAGCCGAGCCAGCGTCAGGCGATTGCCGCGGGTGAAGGCGTTGTACGCAAGCACCGCCGGAATGGCCACGAAGAGGCCGCCGGCGGTCATGATCAGCGCCTCGCCGACGGGACCGGCGACCTTGTCGAGGACCACCTGCGTGGCCCCGGAAAGGCCCACCAGCGCGTGGTAGATTCCCCACACGGTCCCGAACAGGCCGATGAACGGTGCCGTCGACCCTACCGAGGCGAGAAAGGTGAGCCCGGATTCGATACTCGCCTGCGCGTCGACGATCTGGCTGCGCAGCGAGCGGGTGACGAACTCGCTGACGCTGACTCCGGCGCCGATGCCGCGATCCGAGTGCTCGCGATGGAGACCCGCGGCGTTGGCGCCGGCGACCGCCATGCTGGTGAAAATGCCGGTCCTGTCCTGACCGCGGATCGCCTCGATCGCCGCCGGCAGGCTCGGCGCCCCCCAGAACGACGCCAGCGCGCGTGCATGACAACGCTTGGCCTGCCAGACGGCGTGCGCCTTGACGGCGATCACGTACCAGCTGACCACCGACAGGAGGACCAGCAGTATGGCCACTGAATGCGTCACCAGATCGCCCTGCGCCCAGAACTGCGCCAACCCCAACTCCATTCGCATAATGCCTTCCTGTCCTAATCCTGCAGATTGAATTGTAACGGCACCAGCACCGACGACTCGATTGCCGCGCTCCCACGGCGGGCGGGAACGAATCGCCAGCGTTCGACGGCGTCCATGGCCGCCTCGTCCAGGCGCCGAAATCCGCTCGCCTGTTTGATCTCGACGCTCACCGGCAGGCCCTCGGCACTGACTACGACGCGCAGAACGACGCGCCCCTCCTCGCCCAGGCGGCGCGACGCCGCCGGATAGAGCGGACGCGGATTGCGCAGATAGTCGGCGTCGAAACGAGCGCCGACCACCGCGGCAACCGGCGCCGGCGCCGGAGCCGGTGCAGCTTCCACTCCTGGCGACGGCGCCTGCGGCGCGGCGGCGACAGAAGTCGTCGCCGGCGCCGTCGCGGCCGCCGTGAGCAGCGGCGGCGAGATTCTTCTTGCCGGCGCCGCCAGAACCGGTGCCGGCTTCGGCCGAGCGGGCTTTCTTACTGGTTTGGCAGCCTTCGGCGCAGGGGCCGCCACCGGCGGTTGCACGTTTTCTGCCGGCGCCGCGATCCTGGTCGGCTCGGCAACCCGCAGCGGCGGCGGGCGAAGTTCCAGCACGCGAACGCTCAGCGCCGGCAAGGCCGCCGCAGGGCTCTGCCGGCTGACCACGCCAAAAGCGACAAACAGCCCGGCCAGGTGTACGCCCAGCACGACGACGACGAACACGGCCAGACGCCAGGCGGAAGGCCGCCGTTCTGGCGGCAGTTCGAAGTACGCGGGAGGGGAATGCGTCGGGCGCGGAATTTCGCTCAAAGTCGGTCGGCTTTCAGCGTGAACCGAAAGGTGAGGTGAAGGGCGACATTCTATGCCGACGCGCCCGTATCCGGCTGCGGCATTTGGTCCCAGCGCCTTGCTCGGCGACCGGTGAAGCCCGGCGAACGACCCTGGTCGGCGATCAGGCGGCAGGCGACGGCGAACCCTGCTCGCCTGCCGGGCGGCTCATGGCCAGCCTAATGCGTGATGACCCGCGGCAGGTCCTTGGCCTGCCCCACCCAGTCCTCAACCTGCGCCAGGCCTGGCACCTGGCGAACGAGCTTCTTTTCCTCGTTCACCTCAGCCATTCTTGCGTGCAGGTTGGCCGCGTTGCGCTGCGCGAGCTCGGGAACCGTATCGACGCCGGCGCATTCGAGAAGGTCGGCATACTGGGTGCTGACGCCCTTGATTCTCGACAGGTCGGCGCGATTGGCCCAGCCGAGCAGGAGTTTTTCGCTGATCCCCGTTTTCTCCGCAGTTTCCTTGCGCCCGTTTTTTTGGCTGCATGTCGTCAACAGGCTCTCCAGCGAAGCGATTCCCGCCTCGGCAAGCTTGGCCGCGTAGGCCTCGCCAATTCCTTCGATTTCAGTCAGTTTTGCCACGTCCTTGTCTCCTTGGATGGTTGATTGATGACCTGCGCGGTCCCTGCCGCCTGCCTTAAATCGACTTGCTCGAGCGCTGCGCTGGTGATCGAGAAGTGCAAGGCGAAGTGGTGGCGGCGAACGCCGCGCTTGCAGCGACACGATAGACGGTGCCGAGGGCATTGTAAGGCCGGGCCAACGCTTGTCAAAAAACTGCAGCGCGCCGACGGCCAGAAAGCGGCTCGCGCAGGGTCAGGAAACGCGTCACAGGCGACGACCCATTGCAGTCCGTGCACGATCTGTCAAGATCGAGCTGCCCGCCTGTCATTGGGCACGCGCCGTCGATGCGCAAGCCTTGCGTTGCCCCTTCAAGCAGCCGCTTTTCGTTCCCCACTCGCGCGGAGACGACCCATGCCCACCCCCGTCATGCCCACCGATCTGAAACTGGCGGTCAACGCCTTCATGGCCGACCACCGCGCGCAGCTCGCCCTCGCCGAGAGCAAGGCGCAGCTGAGCGAACTCGGCGCCTTCGGCCGCAGCCTGCGGCTGTCCGGTAATGCCCAGGCCCCGCTTGCCGAGCAACAGCAGGGGGCCAGGACGGCGCTGGAGTGGATGATGAAGGTCCCCGAAGCGCTGCTCGACAATGACGCCGCGCCCCTGGTCGAACCCGCGTCGCTGAACCTGAAAGCCGCCCACCTGGCCGTGCAGGATGGGCTGCAGGTGCTGACCCTGGGCGTAAAGGCCCTGCTTGGCGCCGGCACGCCACCCGCCGGCAAGGCGCCGCAAGCACTCCTGCAGCTGGCCTTCGGTGCGGATGCGGCGTCGATCGCCCTGCGCAGGCCTCTGCTCGACCGCAAGGCACCGGGTTTGCCGCCCGCACCGGGGCTCGACCACCCCGGCCTGGCGGGACTTCCCGACATCGACCGGCTGGTCCGTGAGGGGACGCTGCGCGAGCTGGTACGCACCTTCGCCGAGTGCGGCTACGCCGCGCAAATGGAGAGTGACTGGGTCGACCATGTGCTTCCCTTCGCTCGAGTGACCCGGTTGAAGGCCGATCCGCCGTGTGCCGGTGGCCAGCTGCATATCAGCTACGAGCGCTTCGGGCTGCAGCCGCCCGCCATCGACCAGGTGGCCGACATCGTGGTCGCGTTGCCCACACGCAACGGCTGCACCCATGTCAGCCTGCGGCAACTCGATCCCGACTTCTTCGACCCCCGGCGCTGGCGCGACGCAGGCACCCTCGCCTTGCCTCTGCCGGCGGACGTGGTCGGTGGTGCAGTGGGATTCTTTTCACTGCCACCGCCCTTCGCCAGTGGTGGTCCGTGCACCGGCGGCAGCCTGGCCACGGCGGCGGGCATGTTCCAGAGCGTCATGGCCAAGCACGCGGGAGACGCCTATGCGCTGCAATTCGCTCAGCAGGTGGTGGACCTGGCCAACCGCGCCGAGGCCGGTCGCCACCGGCCGCTGCCCTGTGCCGTGCTGCAGCGCGACAGGCTGAACCTGCTGAGCGCCGGCGCAGCGATCATCAACGGCTTCGTCGTTGTCGAGCGGGGCAACGTCCACCCGCGCGGAAGCGTCACTCTCGAGTGGTCCACTTTCAATGCCCAGCGCGTGGAGATTTTTGCGCGCGACGTGGCCGGCTCGGAAAACGAGCACCAGTTACCGCCTGTCGGCGCGCTGCTGGCCCCGCACGGGCGTATCGTGCTGCCGGTGCCATGCACCCGGCGCTGGGAGGCCGAGTACGTGCTGCTGGCCAGCAACGACAACGGCTGCACGGCACAGCCGGCGCAGGCCACGGTCAGACTGCAGAGCGGCTTCAGCGACTACCGCGTCGGCTGCGCCCGGGCGAGCGTCACCGACCGCCGCAAGGGCCTGGGCATGGCCGGCTTCGCCTACAAGCGCCAGACGACATCCGGTGACGTGCTCAGCGAGCAGTTCGCACGCGCCTTCGTGGTCGAGGAAAACAGTGCCGCTCCGAATCGGCAGCGCCTGATCATGGTCGTGGCCGACATCTGGACGTGCACCCAGATCGTCAAGCGCGAAGTGATCCGGCGCGTCAACGAGCGTTTCAACCGGCCGGCCAACGACCCGGTAGTGAGCATGGACAACCTCCTGATCGCCGGCACGCACACCCACGCCGGACCGGGTGGCTATTCGGAATACCTGCTCTACAACCTCACGGTCGGCGGCTTCGAGCAGGGGGTCTTCGAGACCATCGTCACCGGCATCAGCGATGCGGTGACGCATGCGCTGACGGTCACCGCCCCCGGGCGCATCTACATCAACGCCGCCGAACTGCCCGACGTCGGCGCCAACCGCTCGTTTGCCGCCTACCAGCGCAACCCCGAGTACGCCGCGGGCGCCGGACCCGAGCAGTGGACCGACCGCGAGATGCTGCTCCTGAAGTTCGTCGTTGACGAGAACAACCGTGGCCGGCAGCGGCCGATAGGGGCGCTCAACTGGCATGCCGTCCATCCCACCAGCCTGGGCCAGTTCAACCGGCGAATCTCGGGGGACAGCAAGGGGCACGCCGAGCTGGCCTTCGAAGCCGATATCCAGAACCGGCCCGACTGGCGTGGCGGCAGCTTCGTCGCCGCCTTCGGCAACGGCTGCGCTGGCGACGTGTCGGGCAACCTGGAACTCGATGCGCAGGGCAACGAAACCTCGTTCAAGCCGCTGGGCGGCGAGTTGGTGCTGCTCGACGTGCTGCCGCCAATGCTCGGCAAGGAACCACCGGACGGTGGCGTGTTCCCGCCTCTGTTGCGCGCACCCGACGCCTGGACGCGCGACCAGGAGCGCATGCGCCTGCTCGGCGATCGCCAGTACCAGCACGCCATCAAACTGTTCGACAAGGCGACGACCGAACTCACCGGCCCGCTTGCCTGCACCAGCCTGTTCCTCGACATGGCCCGCGGCATACCGATCATCGGGCTGCCCGGCGAGCGCACCTGGGCGGCTGCACTGGGCGTTTCCTTCGGCGCGGGCAGCACCGCCGACAGCATTGCCTACGCCACGGTCGGCCCGCTGGACATCGACGCGGCGATCGTCGAAGGCATGACCCGCGCCGAGTTCACTAGCGGCGGCATCCAGGCCTGGAGCACGGGGCTGTTCCTGCTCGGCACGCAGGCCCCGGCGCTGGCGCTGGCGCTCTCGTCGGGAATCGTGCCGGCGGGACCGGCACTCAGCGTTCTGCTGCAGGCCATCGCCCTGATGCCGGGGATGCCTCTGGCACGCTCGTATTTCTTTGCCAGTCTGGCCCCGCTGCTGCTGCCCGGAGAGGCCAACGCGCAACGCCCGGTCGTGCCTGGCAAGGTGACCGAATGGGAGATGCCGATGCCGGACAGCCTGGACGCCGCCTTCGTGACCGGTCACGGCGACAAGCCGGTGATGTTTCCGGTCGGGCTGAGCAAGCTGCGCTCGCGTCCCGAGGCGGGCGGCGCGTGGACCAGCGTGGACTGCCCGATGGTCCCCAACGTGGTGCCCCTGCAATTGCTGCGCATCGGCAGCCTGGCCGTGGCCGCGGTGCCGGCGGAGTTCACCGCCACGTCCGGGCGACGGCTCAAGCAGCGACTGCACCAGGCCTTCGCCGGCAAGCTCAGCCACGTCGCGGTGTCCAACTACAGCAACGGCTACTCCGGCTACGTGGCGACCAGGGAGGAGTACGGCGCCCAGCACTACGAAGGCGCGTCCACCCTGTACGGCCCGCACACGCTGGACGCCTACCTGCAGACTTTCGCGGCCCTCGCTGTTCGCCTGCAGGGCGGCAACGTGCCCATCTTCGGCGCCAGCGCGCCCTTTGTCGTGCCGGCGATCTACCGCAAGCAGGGCGCGGCCAACACGCCCTGAGTCAACGGCCGCCGGCGCCTCAAAGCGCCGCCGGCGGCGTCGCCGCGGCCACCTGGCGGACCACCGAGCTGACCATCTCGGCCCAGGGGTTGAGGTTGCGCGGCAGGTAGTCGCAGGGGCCCCAGGCCTGCCAGCTCCTTTCGATTCCCGGCGGCAGGCACTGGCGCCGATTCTGGCACAGCTGCAGGCGCTGGGCCATCAACTCGCGTTGCCGCTGCAACTCGATACGCACCAACTCGAGAGCCTCCGGGCTGGCGGCGAACTGGATTTCAACCAGTCCCACGTCGGGCGGGCAGGCGCCGTTGGCGAGGAACGACTGGCGCCAGCTGATCAGCCGCGAGCGCACCCACTGGCTGCTGTTGTCGCGCAGATAGCGGCGCAGGGAAGCGTCTTCCTGCAGCTCTTCGTAGGCGCGCAGGTAACCATAGTCGCGGTTTATCTGCACCAGGCCCGCCTCGATCTGGAAGGTGCTGCACACCTCGATCAGCGGCTCGATCACGCGCACCGGCACACCCCAGCCGGCATAGGGTGCGAGCTGGCGCCGTTCGCCGGAGTCGAATAACAACTCGAAGCTGCGCGCGCCGATATCCTTGAGCACCGCCCGGTCGAAATTCTCCACCGCCGGCCTTGGACTGGCAAGGATGGCGATCACTTCGTCGGCGCCGGCCTGGAGCGCGGCCTCGATGGGGATGTTCTCGGTCACCCCGCCGTCGCTGTAGTGCGCGCCGTCGCCAAGGCGCACCGGCGCAAAGGCCACCGGGATCGACGCCGATGCCTGCAGGGCGCTGATCAGGTCGTTGTATGCGCGGCCGCTGGCAAAGGCACCGGTTTCGGTGACGTATTCGGTCGCCCCGGTATCCAGGCTGGTGACGGCGACGCGCAGCTTGATTCCCGAGCTGGCAATCCGCGCCGGCTTGACCGAGGCCTGCAGCTTGCCCAGCACCGGGTCGAGGAGGAGCAGCGAGCGACTGTTCACCAAGGCCTGTGTGGCCTGGATGATCTTGCCCACGGTCAAGCCGATACGCAAGGCTTCATTGACGATGTTGCTGACGGTAAACACCACCCCCGCACCGCCCATGTTGCCCAGCTGCGACGCCACGCCGTTGAAGGCCGAAGCGACCATGTCCAGGGTTTGCGCCGTCGGTGACGGCGTCGGATGCCAGGCCAGCATGCGCTCCAGGTTGACGTTGTCGAGCAGCCGCAGGCCTTCGCTGCCGAGGTTGCGCAGCAGGCTGCGCAAGGGTCCGCTGAGAGAGAAGAAATCGGCCGGCGTACGCAGGCTGGCCCACAAGGCTTCGAGCTCGGCGAGTCCGTTGGCACCCTCGGCGATCTTGGCGGCGTTGAGCGCGCCCACCGAGGCACCGCTGACGATGTCCGGGCGCAGCCCGTAGGCGTCGACCAGGCAGCGCATGGCGCCGACCTCGAAAGCGCCTTTGGCGCCGCCGCCGCCCAGCGCCCAGGCGCTGCGGCTGCGCATCTCGACGGCCAGCTCGGCGCTGACGCTGCCACAGGAGTTGCTGGCGGTAAGGATGTAGCGTCCGCTCCACGCCCCGCTGCCGCGCAAGGGGGCAAAACGGTGCGCCCCCTGTTCGGCAAGCGTTCCCGGCACCGTCGGCAGTTGCCGCGGACCCGCCTTGCGGATGCTCACCGTGTCGGCGTTGACCACGTGCCAGTCCAGCACCAGCTCGCTGCTTGGACGCAGCAACACGGGATTGCTCTGGTTGCCCGTAAAGGCCACCACGTACGGCTTGCCACCGCGAAACCAGTTGCCCTGCGTCGGCGTGATGGCCGCGCTGTGGAACGAATCCAGGGCCTGCATCAGGTCTTGCATGCCTGCCGCCGCCTTGGGCCCCAGGCAGTGGGCGACCTCTCCCGCAAAGGCCTGCGCTGCCGGCCCCACCAGTTCACCGGCCTCGGCATTGCCGTCGACAAAACCCACCGCCCCGACGCCGACCTGCGCCGGGGCGGTGGCGCGAATCAGCGTATCGCTCCAGTCGCTGGCCGGCACGCTCACGACGACGTTGCCGGAGCTGCTGGGGAACACCAGCGAACGACCCGCCGGCTGCGGCTGGCCAAAACCGTGCCCGTGGATTTCGACCCGCGTACCCGGGCAGCCACGCGCTGGCGACAGGCGCTCGATCACCGCCCCGCCCGCTTCGCGCGGCGCACTGCTCAGCGCCGCGCCGAGCTGGTGCATGGCTTTGTACACCCCGACCAGGCAGGTGTTGCCGAGCAGCTTCTGGTAAGGGATCAAGGGCATCTCCGGCGTCCCCAGCTTGGGCAGCCCGGGCATCGGAAAGGCAAGCCGGCCGAGCAGGCCCTTGCGCAGCTCCTGGCGCAGCGGGTCGACCCCCAGGGCGAGCTGGAAGCTGGCGTCGCTGCGCTGATCGTCCCAATCCCCGCTCGCCGCACCGAGCAGGCAACTGGCCAGGGTCAGTGCGGCGTTGACCGCGTAGGCCTCGGCGGCGTCCGCGTACTCGCCTTCCTTCTGGCCGAGCAGCGCCGGCGCGGCCAGGGCCGGCTCGGGCAGCAGGTCCTCCAGGGGGTGCGACCAGGCGGCCATGTCACCCAGTTGGGCCATGGCCGCCACGCCACCCCAGCGCGGCACTGCCAATACCCGCCCCGCACTGAGCAAGCCATCAATGCTGCCCAGGCCCAGTTTGTCCACACGGGCGCGCTCATCGTCGGGCAGATCGAGGGTCGCGATGGCCAGCGGGCGCAGTGATGGCCGCTGCACGGCATCGAGAGTGGTGGGCAGGAGCTTCAGGCTGGACTGCAGGTCATAGGGCACGGAACGCTCCTCGGCAAGATTGATGATTTTTCGACTTTATATCCCGGCGCGAGCGCTTTTCGCAAACGGAAAAAGAGCGCCTCCCGGCCGGCCGACGAATGGACTCGGCGCCCGGCCGCACGGCCCCGAGTCAGCTGTCGGCGAGCGCGCGTTCGGCTGCCGCCCGGGCATGGATTCGCGTCGTGTCGAAAAGCGGAACGGCGGCGTCGCCGGCAGTGATGAGCAGCGAGATTTCGGTGCACCCGAGGACCACTGCCTGCGCGCCGCTGGCCACCAGCCCCCCGATGATGCGCCGGTACTCGGCACGCGACGAGGGACGCAGCTGACCGACGCAAAGCTCCTCGTAGATCACGCGATGGACGATTTCACGGTCGGCCGCGGCGGGAACCACGACGTCGATCCCCCGTCGGCGCTGCAGCCGTTCACGATAGAAGGTCTGTTCCATCGTGAAGCGCGTGCCGAGCAGGCCGACCCGGGAAAAACCGGCGCCGTCGATTTCGTCGCCCGTCGCGTCGGCGATATGCAGCAAGGGCAGCGCGACGGCGGCGTCGATCGCCGACGCGACACGGTGCATGGTATTGGTGCACAAGACCAGGAAGTCGGCCCCACCCGCGGCGAGCGAACGCGCGGCTTGCGCCATCTGCTCGCCCGCCGCGTTCCAGTCACCGCGGCGCTGGAGGTCCTCCAGCGGCTGGAAATCGACGCTGTGGAGCAGCAGCCGCGCCGAATGCAGGCCGCCGAGTCGCGCCTGCACGGTTTCATTGATGATGCGGTAATAGGGAATCGTCGACTGCCAGCTCATGCCACCGATCAGACCAATCGTTTTCACGCCAAGCCCTCCTGCCTCGCCATCCAGCCTTGCTCTCCACTGCGCGCGCCCGGCCCCTGGCCATCGTCGTCGCCAAGGCCGCCATCAGCCAGCCGACTGGCCGCCCGTGCCGGCGGCTCCGCGGCCTGGCGGAAGATATCCGGTATCCTTGGGTGATCGCTGCAGAATGACCGACAATGGTTAACCTGAATCAAGGCGCCCGGGCTGCGCAGCCAGGAGAATACCGCCCTCCTCGTTGTGCGCAGCAGACTTTCGCAACCCGCAAAGACGACCATGAAAATCCTTTCGACGCTGATCCTGTCCATCACCCTGCTGCTCGCGGCGTGTTCGCAACCGGTTTCCTTCAAGTCCAGCGACATCACCGGCGTCGATTGGGGAAAGACCCTGAGCCTGACCGACCACAACGGCAAGCCGCGCCAGCTGGCTGATTTCAAGGGCAAGGCGATCGTCCTCTTCTTCGGTTACACGCAGTGTCCCGACGTCTGCCCGACGACGCTGCTGGCCATGCGTGACGTGCTCAAGCGCCTCGGCGACGACGCCAGCCGCGTGCAGGTCCTTTTCGTCACCCTCGATCCGCAGCGGGACAGCGCGCAACTGCTGTCCGGTTACGTCACCGCTTTCGATCCGGGCTTCATCGGCCTGCGTGGCGACGACGCCGCCACTGCCGCCGCCGCCAAGGAGTTCAAGGTCTTCTACGCCAAGCAGGCCGGCAGCGCGCCAGACACCTACGCCATGGACCACAGTACCGGCAGCTACGTGTTTGACCCGCAGGGCAGGCTACGCCTTCTGGTCCGCCACGGAGAACCCGCCGACAGCGTCGCCGCCGACATCAAGCTGCTGCTCGCTGGCAAATGATCCTTCAGGAACCCTGATATGAAACGCTTCTTCCCGCTGCTGCTCCTGGCCTTCCTTTCGCTGCCGCTTTCTGCAGCGCCGCCGAGTGACGAGATCAATCTCGATATCGGCACCCCGCCGGTGATCATCGTCAAGCATAGCCTGGCGCAGCGCAGCTCGCGCCTGGTCTATTTTTACGACCCCGGGATCATCGGCCTGGGTTACGACGGCATGATCAAGATGCGTGACGACAGCAGGCTCAACCTGCCGCAACGCCAGATCGCCGGAAAACTCATCGACCAGGAAAACCCGGACCGCAATTCGCTGATCTACGCGATTGCCGAAGGCCACGGCGGCCAGCAGTTCGAGCCGGCCGTTCGCGCGGCGCAGATCAAGCGCTGGAAAGCGCAGTTTCACTCCGGCTGGTGGATCGAGGATGCCCAGGGCAACTGGAGCCAGAAGCCCTGACCCCTGCGCCGGCAGGGGCGCGGCCCGTGCTGCGGCGTGTGCCGCGAAGTGCGACGTCTGCGCCGTCTGCGCCGTCTGCGCCGTCTGCGGCATCTTGTCGCACCGGGCGACGCGGGCCCGCCGTTTATAATCGGCGGCTTTTGACGATCATGAAGGAGTACGGCTTGAAAGCGACACGAACCCCACTGGCGATGGCCCTCCTGTTCAGCCTGGCCACGACGGCAGCGCTGGCCGCCGATGTCGAGGTCAGGGATGCCTGGGTGCGCGGGACGGTGACCGGCCAGCAGGCGACCGGCGCTTTCCTGGAAATCACCAGCAAGTCGGGCGCAGCGCTCGTCGGCGCCACCAGCCCGGCCGCCGCAATCAGTGAAATCCACGAAATGAAGATGGACGGCGGGGTCATGAAAATGCGCCCCGTCGCACGCCTTGAACTGCCGGCCGGGCAGCCGGTGCAGCTCGCCCCTGGCGGCTACCACGTGATGCTTATGAAGCTGAAGCAGCCGCTGAAGAAGGGTGATTCTGTGCCTCTGACGCTGCACATCGAGGGCCCCGACAAGACCATGCAGGCCGTCGAAGTACAGGCCGCCGTGCGCGACCTGACCGCCAGCGGGTCATCGGCCGGCGAGCACGGCAAACACTGAGCGTTGGCCCGCGTCGGGGAGGTCAGCGGCGCAGCAGGCTGGCGAGGGCGGCGAGCAGCGCAGCGGCACACACGCCATGCGCGATCGCCAGCCACAGACTGAAGCCGCTGATCACGGTCAGCGCCCCGAGCGCCAGCTGTACGGCCAGGAGCACCAGCAGCGCCACCGCCGCCTTGCGCGTCGCAGCGTCGGCGAGCGCCTGCCAGGCCGCGCTGCCGAGCAAGACCAGCGCGAGCAGCGCGCTCCAGCGATGCAGCAGATGCAGGCTCAGCCCCCCGGCCTCACCCGCCGGCGGCACGCCAGCCAGGCTCGCCAATGGCTGCACCGCCGCCCAGCCGGCCGCCGTCGGCCACCAGGCACCCGTACAGTCGGGGAACGAAGGGCAGGCCAGGACGGTGTAACGGGCGCCGACCAGTGCGCCGACGACAACCGTCGCCGACAGCGCGGCAGCGCCCAGACGCAGCGCCAGTCGCGGCGGGCGCGGGGAATGGGAAGACCGCTGCCCTGCAAACGACGTTGCCGGACTGCTCGCGAGCACCACTCGCCACGAACAGGTGACCAGGGCAAGACCGCCGAGGATATTCAGGAAGGTCACTGCCACCAGGCGCGGATCCGAACTCCACAAACCGAGCACGGCCAGCGCCAGCACCAGCAGGACCAGCACCCCCGCCGGACGTGCCGGCTCCGGCAGCGACGGACGGCGCCAGCACAGCCAGGCCAGATGGCAAGCCAGGAGCAGCGCCAGCGAGGCCGCAGCGCGATGCAGCAGACGCAGCGGGCCGAAAGTCTGCGCCGGCGGCTCGCCGCCCAGCAGCGCCGCGTAGCAGGCCGGCCAGTCGGCACAACCCAGGCCTGCCGCAGCAAGCCGCAGCCAGGCGCTGAGCAGCACCAGCAGCAGCGACAGCGCGGTCAGCAGACAGGCCGCCTGGCGGATTTTCCGCAGTCGCAAGCCCTGGCCGGCAATCAAACGCTGCGGCCCACCGCCGACGGCACGCGCAGTTCGTGATTCAACCATAGCAGCAGGCCGAGAACGACCATCGCCCCGCCCTGGTGTGCCGCGCCGAGACCGACCGGAACGGCGAGCAGCAAGGTCGAGATACCCAGTACGATCTGCACGAAGACGGCTGCCAGCACGAAGATTGCCGCCAGGCGAGCGCGGCGCGAAACCGCCGCCGCCCTGATCTTCCACCATAACCAGGGAACCAGAAAGGCCAGCAACCATGCGCCCAGGCGGTGATCGAACTGCACCAGCGCCATGTTGTTGAAGAAATTGAGATACCAGGGATCGATGATGAAGCTCTCGGGCGGCAGGAAATGCCCGTTCATCAGCGGAAAGCTGTTGTAGGCCTTGCCGGCCCGAATTCCGGCGACCAGGCCACCGCTGACGACCATGTAGCCAACCAGGATCGCCAGCCAGAAGGCGAAGCGCTGCAAACCCTTCAGCGTCGCATCCGCGGTCACGCGCACCCGCTCCTCGAGCAGGCCGAGCGCCAGCCACGTCATGGCGACGAAAATCAGGAAGGCCAGCGACAGGTGCGCCGTCAGGCGATAGTGACTGACGCGCGGATCGTCGATCAGGCCGCTCTTGACCATGTACCAGCCCATCGCCCCCTGCAGGCCACCAAGAACGAAGATCCCCAGCAGCTTGGGCATCAGCGGCGGAGCAATTTTTCGTCGCCAGCAGAAATAGACGAAAGGCAAGAGGAAGGCGACGCCGATCAGTCGCCCTAACACACGGTGCCAGTACTCCCAGAAGAAGATGCCCTTGAACTCGTCGAGCCCCATGCGGTGGTTGACCTTCTGGTACTCGGGCGTCTGCTTGTACTTCTCGAAGGTCTCGTCCCATTCGGCCTGATTGAGCGGCGGAACGATACCGACGATCGGCTTCCACTCGACGATCGAAAGACCGGAATGGGTCAGGCGGGTGACGCCGCCGACGACGAGAATTGCAAAGACCATGGCGCTGCAGACGAACAACCACAGCGCGACCTGCCGGCGAGCGACTTTATCCATACCGAAAACCCGGGAAAGAGAGGAAAGCGAAGCGCGAATTATAGGCTCTTTGCCGGCCCTCTTGAGTGCTCCCGGCGCTGCGACCGACGGTCGCAGCGCCATGCCTGCAGGGCTGATGATTGCTGGCTTTGCCGCCAGTCGGCGTCTTTCCGGGTTCTTGACGTGAATCAAATCAAAGGCGGGGCAAGTGCAGGTATTCTTCGCCCAATTGTGCCCGGAAAGCTCAAGAAATTTTTACGTTATCGGCAACTTACCAAGCGCCACAAGCGCCAATCAGCGATGGAGGATTCACCCATGGTCGACGACAAAGACGACGACATCCCGTTCATGCAGAAGCTGCTCGACAACCACTTCCTGCTCCTGTTTCTCGGTGTGGCGTCACCGGGGCTGCTCTACATCCTGTGGGGCATCATCGACATCATGAACACGCCGGTCGCCAAATAAGCCAGCCAGTCACCTCAGGGAGAAACAAATATGAGTGCAATTCTGCCGCCGTCAGATCGGCTCTGGTGGAAGCAACCCATCGACAAGGTCGAATGGGCGTGGATAGCGATCGCCTTCGTGTGGGGGATGATCATGTTCGGCATGATGATCTACTGGCACATATACGGTAAGCAGAACCTGTCCAACGAGGCCTACAAGACCACCCCCGAACTGTTCGCCGCCAAGGCCGAGAAGTTCATCGCCGAGAACACCATCCGTACCGAGACCGACCAGGACATCCCGGTGGTCAGGGTGCCACCGGGTGGCGACGGCTACCTGATCGCCCGCCTCTGGGCCTGGTACCCGATCCTCGAACTCGAGGAAGGTCAAACCTACAAGATTCACCTCTCGTCGATGGACTACAACCACGGCTTCTCGCTGCAACCGGTCAATATCAACATCCAGGTAATCCCCGGTTACGAGCACGTGGTGAAGATGACACCCACCAAGAAGGGCACCTATGCCATCGTCTGCAACGAATTCTGCGGCATCGGCCATTCCTGGATGCTCGGCCGTATCTACGTGAAATAAGGGGGAGTAAATAGATGGCAACCACGTACCGCACCTGTCCAATATCGGGAATGCAGTTTGAGGACCAGGCCGAGAAACTGATGCGCTGGAACGCCGTCGCCGGCGTCCTCTGGCTGCTCGTCGGCGGCATCACCGCCCTGCTGGTGATCCTTACCCGCTGGCCGGCGATCAAGCTGCTGCCAGCCGACCAGTTCTACCTGATTCTCACCGCCCACGGCATCGACATGCTGATCCTGTGGATCCTGTTCTTCGAAATGGCCGTTCTCTACTTCGCCTCATCGGTGCTGCTGAGGTGCCGAATAGCGACACCGAAGATCGCCTGGCTCGGCTTCTGGCTGATGGTCGTCGGCGGCATCATCACCAACGTCGCCATCTTCCAGGGTGAATCGAGCGTCATGTTCACCTCCTACGTGCCGATGCAGGCGCAGCCGCACTTCTACCTGGGCATCATCCTGGTGGCGGTTGGCGCGCTGCTCGGGACCTGCGTCTTCTTCGGCACGCTGGTCGTCGCCAAGAAGGACAAGACCTATGAGGGCTCGCTGCCGCTGGTGACCTTCGGCGCGCTGACCGCCGCGATCATCGCCACCTTCACCATCCTTTCCGGCGCCGGCATCCTGATCCCGACCTTCTTCTGGTCGATGGGCTGGATCAAGGAAATCGACGCCCAGCTGTACCGCATGGTCTGGTGGGGCCTGGGGCACTCGTCGCAGCAGATCAACGTTGCCGCGCACGTCTCGGTCTGGTACCTGACCGCCGCCGTGCTCTTCAACGCCAAGCCGCTGTCCGAGAAAGTCTCGCGCTTTGCCTTCCTGCTCTACATCCTCTTCCTGCAACTGGCCAGTGCGCACCACCTGCTGTCCGACCCGGGCATGAGTGCCGAGTGGAAAGTGCTGAACACCTCGTACTTCATGTACTTCGCGGTGATGGCGTCGATGATCCACGGCTTCACGGTCCCGGGCGCAATCGAAGCGGCGCAACGGCGCAGAGGTTTCACCAACGGCATGTTCGAATGGCTGCGCAAGGCGCCGTGGGGTAACCCGGTGTTCTCGGGCATGTTCATCTCGCTGGTCAGCTTCGGCTTCCTCGGCGGCATCTCCGGTGTCGTCCTCGGCACCGAGCAGATCAACATGCTGATGCACAACACCTTCTACGTCCCCGGCCACTTCCATACCACGGTGGTCAGCGGCACGACCCTGGCCTTCATGTCGATCACCTTCCTGCTCGTCCCGGTGCTCTTCCGGCGCGAACTGATCCTGCCCAAGCTGTGCCAGATCCAGCCCTACCTGTACGGCATCAGCATGGGCGTTCTCGGCCTGGTGATGATGGGCGCCGGTACGCTGGGCGTTTCCCGCCGGCACTGGGACATGGCCTTCTCGGGCGCACCGTTCCAGTATGAATGGCCGGGTGCTGCCTACCTGATGATGGGCCTGACCGGCATCTTCGGGGTCATCGCCGTCATCGGTGGTGGCCTGTGGATCCTGCTCATCGTCGGCTCGCTGCTCTTCGGCAAGAAACTCGACGGCGGCAATGTCTCCGACAAGCCGACCCCGATCCCGAGTAACACGCAAGCGGCCTCGGCCGTCGCGCACGGCAGCGACCACGTCCCGGTCCCCGGTACCGTCGTCCTGGCCTTGCTGCTCTTCGTGTCCTTCGTGCTCTACTACTTCGTCAACTGGAAGTACCTGTCCGAAGTCTGGCTGCTCAGCTGATCGAGCGCTCCCCCACGCCCCTGGGCGTGGGGGCCTGCCTCAATCGGGCCTGGGGAATGGCTCCAGGCCCGATTCAAGCAGGTCCGACGCCCGCCCCCGCGGGGCGATTTCCACGTTAACTCCCGACCTCTTCCCTTCGCCGCGCCACCGAGACTCATGCAATCCACGCTCCCACCGAACAGCACTTCCGGCTTTCCCTTCCGTGCCATTCTGGGCGTCTTCAAATTGCGTATCGGCGTGGTCATCACCTTTACCGCCCTGGCCGGCCTGGCGGTCGGCGCCGGGCCCAGCCTGAGCCCGCTGCAACTGCTGGTACTGACCCTTTCGGTACTCGTTTCATCGGCCAGCGCCGGCGCCTTCAACCAGTATTACGAACACGATAGCGACCACCTCATGGCGCGCACCAGCAAGCGTCCCTTCGTCACCGGCGAGCTGCGCCACGGGCCGCTCTGGCTGCTGCTGATCGGCGCGCTGATGGTCCTCTCGGTCGGCGCCGCCTGGATCGCGCTCAATGCCTGGTCGGCGCTCTTCGTCTTCCTCGGCGCGTTCTTCTACGCCATCGTCTATACCGTCTGGCTCAAGCGCCGCACCTGGCTGAACATCGTCTTCGGCGGCCTCGCCGGCAGCTGGGCGGTCCTTGCTGGCGCAACCGCCGCCGACCCCCACCTCGGCGCCGTGCCGCTGGCGCTGGCGCTGGTCCTCTTCCTGTGGACACCGCCGCACTTCTGGAGCCTGGCCATCGCCTTCCGCGACGACTACGCCGCCGCCGGCGTACCGATGCTGCCGGTGGTCGTCGGTGACCGGCGGGCCGCGCAGACGATCTTCTACAGCACCCTGGCACTGGTTGCCGCGTCCTTCGTACCGCTGGCTTTCGGCCTCGGCGTCGTTTACTTCGTCGGCGCTGCCACCGGTGGCTTCCTGTTCATCCACAAAGCGTGGCTGCTGACCCGCGACACCCAGCGCAAAACGGCGATGGTCTGTTTCCATGCCTCCCTGATCCAGTTGACACTGGTGCTGCTGGCCGCCATCGTGGACAGTCAATTCGCGTCCTGACGCTCGGACGCCCTGGCGTTCCGATCCACCGCTGGCATGCTCCGATGATTGCTCGTTGTTTTCACGCCCTCCTTGCGGCGCTTCTCTACCTTGCAGCCGCCTCGCTCATGGCCGCCGAAACGGATGCCGACAAGCCCAAGCTCACCGCTCGCCCACAGGGCGTGTTGCGCGGCGACCTGACGCTGACCGCGCTCGACGAGAAAGCCGCCTTCGCCTTCTCGCAAGCCGCCATCGGCCGACCGCTGGGCGACTTCGTTCTTCTCGATCGTGACGGAAAACCCGTCGAGTTGTCGCGTTATCTGGGCAAGCCGCTGCTGGTCAACTTCATCTACACCGCCTGTTTCCAGGTCTGCCCGACGACCACCCGCAACCTGCAGAAAGCGCTCGAGAACACGGTCAGCGTCATGGGTGCCGACCGCTTCAACGTCATCAGCATCGGCTTCAACCAGCCCTTCGACTCACCGGCGGCGTTGAAGGACTTTTCCCGGCAGTACGGCATCGACCTGCCGAACTGGAATTTTCTCAGCCCGGCTGCCGCGATCGTCGACCCACTGACGGCTCATTTCGGCTTCCGCTTCGTCGCCACCGCGGCCGGCTTCGACCACCTCAACCAGGTGACCATGGTCAACGCCCAAGGCACGATCGTCCGCCAGGTCTATGGCGAGAAATTCACCGCGGAAGACCTCGCCGAACCGCTCAAGCTGCTGATCACCGGTTCGGCCATCCCGCCCGAGATGGGGACCCTGCGCGAGATCATGGAACGGGTGCGCATCATCTGCTCGGTCTACGACCCGCAGACCGGGCGCTATCGCACCGACTACTCGCTGTACTTCATGTTCGCCGGCTTCCTCACCTTCACCGGCTTCATGATCTACCTGTCGATCAACTTCTGGAGAAACCGGCGGCGCGACGCGCCCAAGACGCCGTGACCGCCGTCGTCCTCTTCCGGCCCGAAATCCCGCCGAATACCGGCAACGTCATCCGTCTGTGCGCCAACACCGGTTGCGAACTGCACCTCGTCGAACCGCTCGGCTTCCGCTGGGAAGACCGCTCGCTGAAACGCGCCGGCCTCGATTATCACGAGTTCGCGCGCGTTTTCCGCCACCCCGACTGGGAAGCCTGCAAGCAGGCGCTGGCCGGGCGGCGGCGCTTCGCGATCACCACCCGCGGCGCACGGCGCTTCGACGACCCGGTGTTTGCCGCCGACGACGTCTTCGTCTTCGGCCAGGAAACCAGCGGCCTGCCGGCCGAGGTGATGGCCGAGTTTGCCGACGGGCAGCGCCTGCGCCTGCCGATGCTCGACGGGCAACGCAGCCTCAACCTCTCCAACGCGGTCGCGGTGATGGTCTTCGAGGCCTGGCGGCAACTGGGTTTCGCCGCGGGCGTCTAAGCCGCCAACGGCCGCGCCGGCAGCCTTCCCGGCCGGCAGACACCGACGGCAAGCGACGCGCTCCTGCCCGGTTGGCGTTGTGCGGGCTTGTTTTCGATTTGACTCGTGTCAAGTCGCCTCCTGCCCGCAATCTATATAATCAGCGGCTAATAATTATTCTCAACCAAGCTTCAGAGGCCCCAGCCACGTGAGCTTCCACGCAGCACTACGCAACGGCACGAAGAGCATTTTCCTGCGCGTGGAAGAAGCTTTCGATGCGCCCTTCGGCGGCCAGGACAACCCCCTGCGTCACCTTGGCGCGATGGGCCTCTATCTGCTCTGGATCGTCGTCGGCAGCGGTCTGTACCTGTACACCGTCCTCGACACCGGCATCGACGCCGTCTACAACTCGATCGGCTACCTCTCGCACGAGCAGTGGTACCTCGGCGGCGTCCTGCGCAGCCTGCATCGCTATGCTTCCGACGGTTTCATGCTGGTGATGATGCTGCACCTCGTTCGCGAGTGGTCGTATGGCCGCTATTACGGCTTCCGCCTCTATTCGTGGATGACCGGCATCCCGCTGATCTGGCTGGCGTATATCGCCGGAATCGGCGGCTACTGGATCGTCTGGGACCAGCTCGCACAGGTGTCGGCCACCGCGACCACCGAACTGCTCGACTGGCTGCCGATCTTCAGCGAACCGTCGGCGCGCAATTTCATTTCCCCGGGCGCGATCAACGACCGCTTCTTCACCGTCCTGATCTTCATCCATCTCGGTGTACCGCTGCTCCTGATCCTCGGCCTGTGGGCGCACGTTCATCGCGTCGCCCACCTCGATTACCTGCCGACCCGACGCGTCATGCTGGCCACGGCAGCGGCCTTGACGCTGCTCGCGCTGTTCCGGCCCGCGCTCAGCAACCCGCCGGCCGATCTGGCCATCGTTCCCGGCAAACTCGCTTTCGACTGGTTCATCCTCTTCATCCACCCGCTCACCGACCTGACCTCGCCAGCCCTCGTGTGGACCCTGCTTTTCGCGCTGACCGCGCTCCTCTTTGCCTTGCCGCTGCTGCCGCACGCCAAGGCGCAGCCGGTCGCCGTCGTCGACCCGGCCAACTGCACCGGCTGCGACCGCTGCCACGTCGACTGCCCCTACGCGGCGATCTCGATGGCGCCGCACCCGGACCGACCCGGCTACCAGCTCGCCGTCGTCGACGCCGACCTCTGCGCCAGCTGCGGCATCTGTGCCGGCTCGTGCCCGTCGTCGACCCCCTTCCGCCGCCGCGAGACGCTGATCACCGGCATCGACATGCCGCAACTGCCGGTCAACGCCCTGCGCCAGCAACTCGAACAGGCACTGGCACAACTCGCCGGGCGCACGCGCATCGTCGTCTTCTCCTGCGCACGCGGCGCCCGGGCTACCCCCCTGGGCGGAGCAGACACCGCGGTCATCGACCTGATATGCACCGGCATGCTGCCGCCGGCTTTCGTGGAATATGCGCTGCGTGGCGGCGCCGACGGGGTCTTGGTGACCGCCTGCCGCAGCGGCGGCTGCGATTTCCGCCTCGGCGAGAGGTGGACCGGCGAGCGCCTGCTCGGCGAGCGCGAACCGCATCTGCGCCACAGCGTGCCGGGCTCGCGACTGCAACTGTGGCTCGGCTCGGCGAGCGACAGCAGCACACTGGCCGCTGCGCTGGCCGAATTCCGAGCCCGGATCGAAACCCTCGGGGTTGCGAACGATCGACTTCCATCCTATTTGCGGAGAGCTTCACATCATGCTTAAACCCGCCGCCATCGTCGGCCAGGTGATTCTCTACGGCGCCTTTGCCGCCTTCATCGGCTACTTTGCCACCTCGCCGACCTACCACCAGATTCCCGACGACGTCGCCTTGATCAAGCTTTCGATCAGCCACCTCGGCGCCCGCGAATGCCGCAAACGGACACCCGAAGAGCTGGCAAAGATGCCGCCGAACATGCGCGCGCCGATGGACTGTCCGCGTGAGCGCTCGGACATCCAGCTCGAAGTCGACCTCGATGGCAAGGACGTTTTTCGCACCGTGCTGCACCCGACCGGCCTGTACAAGGACGGCGTGTCGACGGTCTACAAGCGCTTCGAGGTCAAGGCCGGCAGCCACCAATTGACGGTGCGCATGGACGACAACCTCGTCAAGCCCGGATTCGACTACGTCAAGGACGAGCCGATCACCCTCGCGCCGCGCCAGGTGATGGTCATCGACTTCAATCCCGACCAGGGCGGGCTGTTCTTCAAGTGATCGCCGCCGCTGCCCAGCCGCGCAGGCCGCGCCGACACCGGCGCCGCACGGCTGGCCAACGCGACACATACGCCTCATCAATCTTCTGAGCTGACATACAAATGGTCAAAATCATTCAACAGGTCATCCGCTGGCTGTTCATGCGTATCGAGAACGTGTTCAACGTCGCCTTCGGCGACAAGATGAACCCCTTCTACCACCTCGGCACGATCAGCTTCTGGCAATTCTGGTTGCTGCTCATCTCCGGTCTCTACCTCTACATCTTCGCCGACACCGGCGTCCACCACGCCTTCGATTCGGTGGAGAGCATCACCCACGACCAGTGGTGGCTGGGCGGCATCCTGCGCAGCGTGCACCGCTACGCCACCGACGGCATGATCCTGACCATGCTGCTGCACATGCTGCGCCACTTCGCCTACGACCGCTATCGCGGCTTCCGCTCGTTTTCCTGGCTCACCGGCGTCGCCCTCCTGTGGCTGATCTACGTCGCCGGCGTGAACGGCTTCATGCTCGTCTGGGACAAGCTGGCGCAGTTCGTCGTCATCGCCACCGCCGAGTGGTTCGACGTCCTGCCGATGTTCAACGGCACGCTGATCCGCAACTTCCTGACCCTGGAAAGTGTCAATAGCCGCCTGTTCACGCTCATCGCCTTCATGCACATCGGCGTCCCGCTGATCATTGCCATCATCATGTGGGTGCACGTGCAGCGCATCCCGCGCGCGCACATCAATCCGCCGCGCCCGATCGCCATCGCCGTGACGCTGATGTTCCTCGCCCTGTCGCTGGTCAAGCCGATCCTCAGCCAGGGCGGCGAAGCCGACATGTCGGTGGTGCCCACCGGCATCGCCTTCGACTGGTTCGAGCTGCCGGTGCTGGCGCTGGTCTACGTCACCGACCCGCTGCATCTCTGGTTCTGGGTGCTCGGCCTCACCGGCCTGCTCTTCCTCGTTCCCTGGCTGCCGCCGAAACGCCTCGGCTCGGCCAAGGCACTGACCTCGATCACCTTCCAGCCCGACGACAAGGCGGTCAGCGCGCGCTTTGGCGAAACCCTGCTCGACGCCGGCCTGCGCCAGGACATCAACCTGCCCTACGAATGCCGCAACGGCGGCTGTGGCGTCTGCAAATGCACCGTCCTGCAGGGCAAGGTCGACCCCGGCCTCTACCAGCCGAACGCGCTGTCCGACGCCGAGCTGGCGCAGGGCAAGGTATTGTCGTGCTGCGCCACCGCACTCGACGACGTGATCATCGAGTACCAGGCGAGCGCCGCCACCAGCCGCATCCCGGAATATACGGCCCGTGTGGTCCGGATGGAAAAGCTCACCCACGACGTGATGCGCGTCCTGCTCAAGCTGCCCGAAGGCCAGCAGATCCGCTTCAAGGCCGGCCAGTACGTGAACATCATCCTCGACGGCGGCCAGCGGCGCGCCTTCTCCTTCGCCAATCCGCCGCACGAACCCGACTTCGTCGAGCTGCAAATCCGCCTGATGCCCGGCGGCAAGTTCACGACGCACGTCTTCGAGGCGATGAAGGTCGGTGACGAAGTCCGCTTCGAAGGCCCGATCGGCGACTTCAGCCTGCGCGAATCCGAGCGCCCGATCGTCTTTGTCGCCGGCGCCACCGGCTTCGCGCCGGTCAAGAGCATGGTCGAGGACGCCTTCCAGCGCGGCCTCAAGCGCCAGATCCACCTCTACTGGGGCGTCAAGACGCTGCAGGACCTCTACCTGCCCGAACTGCCGACGCGCTGGGCGCAGGAGCACGACAACTTCCACTTCATCCCGGTGCTCTCCGAGCCCGAGGCGGAAACCGCCTGGAGCGGCCGCACCGGCCTGGTCCACGAAGCCATCCTGGAAGACTTCCCCGAGCTCAAGGAACACGAGATCTACGCCTGCGGCTCGGTGCGCATGGTCGAAGCCATCTTCCCCTTCCTCAAGCAGCACGGCGCGGAAGACGGCGCCTGTTTCTCGGATGCCTTCAGTGTCTCGGCCAGGTCGATGGCGTTTCAACCCAGGCAGGGGTCGTAGAGCCGGCCTGGCTGCCCAGGGCATGCCAAATGTTTAGTCGCCTATCAGCGTGGTGAGCGACCGAGCAGCTTTTATCGCCCGATAAATCGGGCTCCTACGGAGGCAGGCGAGGCATTATCTGTAGGAGCCCGATTCATCGGGCGATGTGTCGCTGGAGTAAACTCACCACGCCAGGAGAAACCCATGATCACCGTCATCGTCGAATTCAAGCTCCCTCAGACCCTGTCGAGGGAGCAGGCCCAGGCCACCTTCCAGGGCACGGCGGCAAAATACCAGGGCATGCCGGGCCTGATTCGCAAGTACTACTTTCTTTCCGAAGACGGCAACCGGGCCGGCGGCATCTATCTCTGGAATTCACGCGCCGACGCCGACCGGGTCTACACGGAGGAATGGAAAGCCTTCGTGCGCGGCAAATACGCCAGCGAACCGTCGCTGACCTACCTCGAATGCCCGCTGGTGGTCGACAACCTCACGCACGAAATCATTGCCGACTAACCCGTCCGAATCACGACGAGGCCGGCGCGCCGGCCGCGCGACAAAGGAAGAAAGGAAGCAAACATGCCCAGCACGGCTTTTCAGGATTGTTATCCCGATGATTTCGCGCATTGTTACGGATGCGGCAAGAACAACGAACACGGCCACCATTTGAAGAGCTACTGGGACGGCGATACGACCGTTGCACGCTTCACACCCCAGCCCTACCACACCGGCGGCGTTCCCGGAAACGTCTATGGCGGCCTGATCGCCTCGCTGCTCGATTGTCACGGCGCAGGTTCCGCCGCCGCCGCCGCGTGCAAAGCAGAAGGCCGCGAAATGGGCAGCGCCCCACCCATGCGCTTTGTCACCGCCTCACTCAAGGTCGATTACCTCCGCCCGACGCCGATAGACGGCGAACTGGAAGTCCGAGGCGAAATCGTCGAGGTCAAGCCGCGCAAGGTCACCGTTAGCCTGTCGTTAAGCGCCCACGGCGAGGTTTGTGCCCGCGGGCACATGATCGCCGTGCGGCTGCCCGATTCCGCGGCAGGACAGCAATAGGCCGCCAGCGAAAAGTGACGCCGCGGGGATTTCCCCGGCACGCCCACCCGTCACTGCGAGGAGCGCAGCGACGCGGCAGTCCAGGGCCTGCCACGGCTGCTGCAGGAACACCTCGAATTCCCGCCGGTCCGCCGCCAACTCTGACGAGGAAGCGAGGAGAAGCCTGTTCTTGTCGGTCATCTTGGCAGTCCCGGAAGGCGATTGGCGAGACAGTATAGCCAAGCGACCGCGAGAGAGAACGCCAAACTCATGGTTCTGGCCGCGAAGACGGGGCTCGCCATGCGCAAACCGATGCTCCCCCGTGGAAGTCACATCCGGGATGCGTGAATTGCGGGCGAAGCTCTCAAGCAGTCAGAAGGTGGCGCTGGACTGCCGCGTCGCTGCGCTCCTCGCAGTGACGGGGTGGCGAGCGCGGGGCTTGGCGCCAACGCGAACGTCATCGTGGCGGCGCCGCCTGCCAACAGCCATGGAGAAGCATGGGAGTTTGCCTCACTCCACCTCGTTGTGCCGACGGTCGTTCTACGCGCGCGGCGGAGGCAGCCCGGCGTTCAGCAGCTCGACATAACGCGGATAGCTGAACACCCGCCCGCGCTGGCGTTGGGTCAGCTCGGTGACGATACCGAGCGCGCTCAAGTGAGCGAGCGACTTGTTCACCGTCGCCGCGCTCAGCCCGGCGGCCCTTGCCAGCGTGGCCGCGGTGGTCAGTAGCTGGCGCTGCAGCTCCTGATGCACCGCCAGCGCAGACTGCGCCGCACGTCCCAGCGCCGCGATTCGATCTCGGTCGTCATTCGCCAGTGCAAGCAGCGCCTGCGCCGTGACCACCGCCTGCGCCGCGCTGACCTGCACGCCCTCGGCGAAGAAATCGAGCCAGCGCTCCCAGTCGCCGTGCAGGCGAACCGCGTTCAACAGCTCGTAATACAGTGGGCGATGGGTCTTGAAGAACAGGCTGGGGTACAGCAGCGGCTCGCGCAGGACGCCGTCGGCGACCAGTTGCAGGACGATCAGCAGCCGCCCGATGCGCCCGTTGCCGTCGAGGAAGGGGTGGATGGTCTCGAACTGCACGTGCGCCAGCGCCACCTTGAGCAGCCGCGAAGTCGCCTCCGGCTGGTCGTTGAGAAAACGCTCGAAAGCGGCGAGGCACGCGGGGAGCGCGTCTGCCGGCGGCGGAACGAAGGCCGCGTTGCCCGGCCGCGTACCGCCGATCCATACCGCCGAACGGCGGAACTCGCCCGGCGCCTTGCCACGCCCGCGCGGATGGTCGAGCAGCACCGCATGCACTTCGCTGAGCAGCCGACCGCACAGCGGCAGCCCGCCACGCAGCAGCGCCAGCCCGCGCTCCAGCGCGGCGACGTAGCGGCTGACCTCATGTGCGTCGTCGAGCGGCACGCCGGGCTGCTCGTCGATCTCGAAAAGCAACAGGTCGGCCAGCGACGACTGCGAGCCCTCGATCTGCGACGACAGAACCGCCTCCTTGCGAACGAAGCCGTAGACGAGCAGCGCGGCGTTCGGCAGTAGCGCGCTGACCGCGTCCAGCCGCCCGAGCGCGACCAGCGCGTCGTCGAAGCGCCGCCGCAGCGCCGGCGTCCACGCCAGCGGCGGCTGCGGCGGCAGCGGCGCCGGGACGAAGGCCTGGTAGGGCCCTTCGGCCGTCGAGACGGTGACGTACTGGCCGGGCGGTGGTCGGTGCATGTGCGCGAACCTGAAATAAGCGTTGCCGTTATTTTAGGATGTAGGGGAAAAATAAAACAGGGTGATGTCTGCTTGCGGCTGACAGATCTCCGCCGAAAGCTCGCTGCGCACGGTCGAAGCCATCTTCCCCTTCATAAAACAGAGAGGCGGCGAAGCCGGAGCGTGTTTGCGGATGCCTTCAATGTGTCGGCGAGGGCGATGGCGTTTCAGCCAAGGCCGCGGTCGTAACCCGTCACTGCGAGGAGCGCAGCGACGCGGCAGTCCAGGGCGTGCCCGGGCTGCCGCAGGAAAGCCAACGCGCTCACCGCAGAAAAGCGTTGCCATAGCCGCGCGGATGACGTGAAAAGCAACGCGGCGGCGGAAAAGTCCTCCCCCGCGCGCCCTCGAGAGCCAGCGCAGCGCAGATCCAGAGTTCAGATGATCGGGATACGGCGTGAAACCCGGGCCGGGCAGCTCAGTTGAGCTGGCTGCTCGCGCCAGCGCGGGGGCGCTGTTGCGCGGCCGGATCGTCGGCGCCGTCGGCTTTCCCGGCTCTGCCTGCCTCGTCGCCTTTTCCGGCGGCCGGGCTGGCCGCTTCGCTGCCCGGCGCGAGGCGGTCCTTGAGCGCGTTGAAGTTGCGCATCGACTGCAGGTGCAGGTAGATGAGCTCGAGCTCGTCGCTGGCCGCCAGCTCGTGCAGCTTGTCGGCCGGCAAGGCCTTGAGGCGCTTGCGATCGACGGCCAGGAAGCCGCTCAGCGAGATCTTTTCGCCGCTGGGGAGCGTGAACTGCGCCTGCATGGGCTCCAGCAGGTCAAGCTCCTGGAGCTTCTTGCAGAAGGCCTCCGTTCGCACGAACTGCAGACGATACTCCTGGAGAAACTTGAGCACCTGGTCGACGTATTCGCTCGGCTTGCCCTCGGCGGTGAACAGCGCCTGACCGCGGCCTTCGCGATTCAGGCCCGGGAAGGCCTCGTCGACGCACAGCGTGAACGTCTGACCGTCTTCGCCGGGTGAAAAGACAAAGGGGTAGCGGCGGATGAAGGCGGGCAGGTAGCTGGCGCGCCAGCTATCGTCGCCGGCGAGATAGAGGTTTTCGTTCTGGCGGGCGCCGAGAATCACCGCCGGGAGCACCTGGTCGGCGCCTTGCGCAAAGACCACCGGATACTCGGGCGCAGCCTGCGGGAACTCGATGGCCATCAGGGGAACGGAGTTGACGTTGCGCGTAAACGCAAAGCCCTTGCCGACTTCGACCGAGCACGTGCCGTGCCTGGCATTGGAGACCGGGACTGCGGTTTCGTAGATAAGCAACTGGGTGGCCATGCGAAAAATCCCCTTTGGAAGGTTCCTGTGTTGGAAGGCAGGCGCGGCAGACGGGTGCGGGCCTGTGGCGCGACATCGGCCTGAACGGACGCTGGACCTGGCTGGTTCCGGCCCGGCAATGGTCAGCCCGTGGAACCCGAAAATAGAGCTTTCCTGCCGGCCCGTCAATGAAAGCACGGTCAGCGCTGGACTTCAGCGACATTCGTCACGGGAAAGCGGCCGCCACGCACCACTGCTTCCGATGGCGCGCAGGAACAGCCGGCGAGCAGGAACGCGCTTTGCGGTACACTTTGCGGCACGCGCAAGTTGCCGAAAAAAAACACCCAGAGAAGTAGCCGATTTCAATGAGCCAAGAAGACCTGTCCGGCCACACCCCGATGATGCAGCAGTATGTCACCCCCGTGTTTACTGGCCTGTACGGTTAGTCACTACACAACCTATACCAAAACCTATACTAAGCGTCTCGCATCTATTCGCCCCATTCTGCCTGCCGATGAAGGATGCGAATGCCATCACTGCCCCAGCGTTTCCCCCGAAAGTACCCGCGACGCCGCGTCGAGGTCGATCCCTTCACTCGGTGGCTGCCCGTCACGGCACAGATTGAGTTCATAGCGAACGGCGAATGGAATCCGCTGGCCGTCCTTTGTCGGCACGTCGTCCTGGATCAGCGTCGCCTTCAGGCGGGCGCAACCGGGTTCGGCAAACTTCCTCAATGTTCTGACCTGAACCCGCACCGGCGCAGACGAGCGCGTCTGCCCCTTGAAGAACTCCGCCATTCGCCCACCCAGCTCCCCGTCGGATCGACCATCGGGAGCATCGATCGCTGCGATCAGAACCTGTTTCAGGTCGGCCGCATGTACATCGCTGGCGCCGAGCGGTGCCAGGACGCACAGCGCTATCGCAAGGACTTTCAGGACTGCTTTCATTGACTCTCCCCGAGGGCAAGGCTGACCATCCGCCTGTCCGAAGACATCGCTTCCTTGCCCGGAAAAAGCGGCCTGCTCAGTCATTACCGGTTGTAGTAGCTATTGACGCGCTGCTCGACGGTGCCCCGGACGTTCTGCCCGATCGACGACGCCGTGGGTACGCGCACGCTGGCCGTGACTTCCGCGATGAACTCGCTCAGGTCGATGCGCGAGAAATCGAGCCGTTCGAACTCCGCAGGTGTGAATCCGGAACAATCCGGATGCCTGCCGCTTCCCCAGCTCTTGCCGATCTGTCCCCTGCCCTGTTCATTGATCAACCGGGCCAGGCGAGAGTTGAAACAGCAATACGACTGGGTCTGTTCGATGCACGTCCTGATGATCGGCACCCGGGCCGAGCAGAAGGACCCCACCGCGACACAGAGATTGGCATCACGGTGCATCGCCAGCAGTTGCTCGGCCTGATCACACGAGAGCAGGTCCGAGAGCAACTCGAGGGCCACCGCCACGGCTAACGAGTAAGGATCGAAATAGAAGTTGAAGCTGCCCAGCGACCCGATAGAAAAAATCGGCCCGCCGAGCAGGCCACTGGTCATTGTCCCGGTGGACAAGGTCAGCCCATAGAAACTGAACGACGGCTGGAAATTCGTCGGCGTAAACAGCACCTCGGACGAAATCATGGCCTTCGCGCCCGCTTCGAGATAGCCCGCGTACTGCGGGTACATGAAATCGAAGACGTACTTGCTGCCTGCGTTCACCGCCAGCTGCCCTCCCGCATACGCCCCCTGGATCGCCGCCGACATCAGCGCGTTGTTGCTTTTCGCCGCGCCACCGCCGCCCTTCTTGCAGCAGTTCACCAGACCAAACAGCTTCTTGCGACACTGCTCCGTGACGCCCGTGAACAGCCGCTGATCGCCGCCATAGACCCCCGCTTCGCGCGCCGCCTCCAGCGTGGCCATGATCTTGCCGAAATCCTCATCGGCCGGATGACTCGTGTCGAAGCAGTTACCGCCCTGGCAGAACGCCGCCTGATCGCACACCGTGCGCTGCGTCTGGACCGCCGGTGAGGTCTGGCACGAGTAGGTGCGCTCGTTCAGGTCGCAAGCGCCCGACGGCAGACGATCAACACAATCGCTGCCCACCTGGGTGCATCCCCGGTCGATCAGTTCCTGACAGTCATCGCTCAGCGCTGTCGCGGCGCAGGTGTAGTCCTCCGACCACGCCCAGCAGGAGTCGCCCGCACTTTGGGCCCGTTCCGGCAGCGGCGAGACGCTGTCCAGGCAGACCTGCAGGCCATTGATCGTCTTGCACGGCGTGTTGTCCGTGCAGGTGTGCGCGGCATGGACGCAGTTGCTGCTTTCCGACAGCGAGGTACAGCCGCTGGTGTCTAGCGTGTTCGAGGTGATGGTGTACGAGGTGTCGAGTGGCACGACCGTCGGCGGGTTCGTCGTCGCCGTGACGTTGGTGCACTGATACTGGCGCGTGTATTGATTGCACGACCCGTCGAAGGCCGTGCTGTCGCAGGTCGAAGTGAGCAGCGTACAGCCCTCGGTCGCCTTGATCGCCGCGCAGTAATCGAGCGGGTCGTCGACAATGCACGAATAGTCGTCCTGATAGCGCCAACAGCTCGCCGTCGAGTTCAGCCCGCCTTCCGGCGGCGTCACGCCGGCCAGGCAAACCGTCGCCCCGCTGGCGTCAAGCTTGCATGGCGTCGAATCGACGCAGGTATGCGCCGCCAGCCGGCAGCGTGCGTTCTGCGCATAGCTGCTGCAGGCGCGGACGTCGATGGCATCGGTGAGCAGCGTGTAGCTGTTGCTCAAGCGCAGCGTGTTGCTGGGCTCTCCCTGATCGCTGCCACACTGAAACGTCTTCGTATAGGTGTTGCAGCTCCCGTTGAACGCCGTATCGCTGCAGGTCGAACCGATCTGACCGCAGCCGGCCGTGGCCAGCGCGGCACAGTAGTCGATCGCCTCGGGCTTGATACAGGTATAGGTGTCCTGGTATTCCCAGCAACCGCCGACTTGTGCCAACGTCACCACGATGCCGGAGATCGTCTTGCTCGCGCTGCTATCGACACAGGTCGAACTCGCCAGCTGACAGTCGCCGGCGATCGCCTGGCCAGCGAGTGTCATGGCGAACAGCATCGCAAGCAACGCCTTCATCACTGTGCTCGCTGCTGCAAGCTGGCGCACTCGCTCGACCGCCAACTGCTGACCGTCGTAGACATCGGCAGCTGCAGCGCAGCCCCGGTGCCGCTGCCGCCGGCAGAGTTGCAGCCGGCACTGACGTTGCGCACTGAGGGTGTGCAGGTGGTGGCGCTGCAGCTGACGCTGAAATAGACGTAGAGATGGCAGCCATAACCCAGATCGCTGACGTAGTGATCGCTGATCGATTGACCCGGCGCGACCGCAACGGGAAAGCGTCCGTAGCTGCCATCCCATTCATAGCCCAGCGTCCGATAGTCGAAACGATTCTCGCCGTCGCCGGAACGGTAGGGTTCCACTTCGTACGATCGACCATCGCTACCGCAAAAGATGTTCATCGCCATGTACGGATCGACGCAACGGCCGCAATCGACAAACGCCGTGCGTCCGAGCCAGACACCGGGCGTGCATTGGCCAAATCCGACGGTGACGGAGACCCCTCGCCGACAACTCAGCGACTCGTAGCCCTGCACGGTCTGATTGCACTGGTAGCGGTAGCGGGTATCGACCGCGATCTGTTGGCCGATGAAGCAAGAGGCATTGCTCACCGACTGCATCTGCTCGACGCATTGGTAGCGCTGATGCTGATTGACACGGATCTGCCGCGCGGTCGAACAGAAACTGCTGTTGACCGGCCGGTAGTCGTTGCACGTTTCCCGGCTGAACGACGCGGGCTGGGTCTCGGTCACCACCCGGCACTGTTCGGCAGGGTTCCCGGCGGCGATGCCGGTGGCGCCCATCGTGGGATTACGGGCAATCGCCCTGGCACGACTGATCAGCGGATCGTTGGCGCGATCTATCGAGAACGCCGGTCGCACCGCCGGGTTGCGCGCCACGAAATTGACGACGTCACACTCCTGCCGCCGGTAGGAATCCGCTTCAGGGGCCTGGTTGGCGCAGTCGATGATCTTCGCCGTACCCGGCCCCGACAATTGACCCTGCCCCGACTGGAAAACCTGCGACTGGGGAGTGTTCAATCCGAAGCCCGGCACCGTCTCGGCGCCGGTGCCGTTGCCAATCGCCTGGAAGGCGCGGTCGATCGTACCGGCGCCCAGCGCCTTTCCCTCGGCAAACGCGCTGCTCGCAGCATCGCCTTGCGCATAGAGACGGCTAACCAGAAGCAGCGCGAGGAGGATGGCCCACCGCTTGCTCATGGCCGCGACCCCGAGAGTCTCGACGCGTAGAGGCGCGCCACATCGGCCCACGCCGGCGCCTGTCGCTCGATCAGATCGAGCGCATAATCCTGCGTGACATCGCCGTCGACGCGGATGAAGCTCGACCCCGGGGCACAGCCGTCTTCGCCGATCTTTGACGCCTGGCCCGACCGTGCCAGCACCAGTGCGGGCACCTGCCGCACCTTGAACTGTTTGAAGGCCGGTGGATGAATGATCGCCGTCACGTTTCGAGCGCCCACCAGCTCAGCGATTTCCTCACCCATGCGGGTGAGAGAATTCCCCTTGAGTCCGCGCAGGACCAGCACGGCGCCGGATTTCTCCGCCTGGCTGACGATTCGCTGCAGGGTTTCCTTCGGCAACGAAAAGGAGATGAAGACCATCAACTCCGGTTCGTCCTTGCCCGGTGCTGAGCCTGGCGTGGTGTGGCGGTAGGCTTCTGCCATCCGGGCAATGTCGGGCCCTGTGGTCGCCGGCTGCGGTAGCTTGGTCGGATCGGGAACCACCGGGCGGCCCGTGCCCTTCGGCGCCTCGACGGCGTCCAGGGCAGAACCCATGCGCTCGCGGTGTGAACGCAGCTCAGTGTCAGTCGGTACTACCACCTGGGCGAGCGCGAACGTCACCGCCCCGCCCAAGGCACCGACGCCAATGCAACGTGCCAACAGCAAAATCCACGGTCGCCTGCTCATGGCCTCAGAACGCGCCCTGGCAACAGTTGCGTTTGCGGAAGACCATGTACGCAAAGTCCTCACCCTCGAAGGGAAACTCGCGCCCGGCGCCCCACAGGATCGTCGATCGCCCCAGCGGCTGGCAGCATTTCCCCGATACCTGAGCGGTCTGGGGAATCGGATAGAGCATGTGATACTTGTAGCCGGTCTTGTCCATGATCGGCTGCGGGTAGTAGCCGCAGAGTCCGTCCTCGCCGGAGGCCGCCCACATCAGCCCTTCCCGGTGCATCTTGGCGATCAGGCGGGTCATTTCCAGACTCGATGCCTGGACGCCGCCGATATGGGCCTGCACGTTCCCATTCAGGGGATAGAGGCTGCCCTGGCAGCCGGCACACCAAAACAGGGTGTTGAGCGGAAAGCCGGCGGTGGCCGCCGCGCAATCGGCGGCACACGCCGCGCGGGCCGCCAGATTGCCGAACAGCGCGACCTCGGGGTTGAGGATGAAGGTCAGCTCGTCGTCGTGCCACATCGGGTCCAGTTCGGTGAGATAGGCGACATCGAAACCGCCCGGCTCCAGGCAGGCGTTGTCGAAGATCGCTTCCAGCCAGAAGATGACCGGATCGACGTACCAATGCACCTGATAGAAGGACGAGGTCGAGGTGCTGTCCTGGCTGTAGCGCGAACCGCGCGGCGCATCGAACCCGGGATCGAGTTCGAGTCCGCCGAGGCTCGTCAGGCAGAACGGGCGGCGCACCACATCGACCCGCCTCACCGGCTCCCAGAAACTCACCTTGAAACCGACCCGCAACTGCGACGGGCAGGCGCAAAGCGGCGAGCCGCCGGGATTCGGCGTGTCTTCCTGCCCCATGGAGAGCAACTCCAGGCCGCCAAAGCGGATCGGCAGCATGCAGCGCCAGCAGATATCGGTAATCGGATTGGCGAAGCGGCCGGTGCAGGTTGGCGTCGCCAAGGCTGATCCGGGGCGCCCGATGGCCAGCACCAACAGCAGCAGGAGAACGCACTCACGGACGAACTTCATCGATCCGAAGCCTCTTGCCTTCCTGACTGACCACCGCGGGTACCTGACGAATGCCCAGGCGGCGGGTCAAGCTGCCGCCCTGATCGTAGAAGACGCGGCGTTTCCACGAGCGCATCAACCCCAGAGGCTCACCGGCAACCAGGATGGGTTTGGCGCCACCTTCGGGGCTCGCCAACACCTGTCGTGCAAAGGCGACTTGTCGGCGGTCGCGCCCGTCAAAGAAAACGAGCCGTTCACGCAGAGAAACGTGGTCGAGGGGATTCACCCTCAGTCCGCGCGCGAACAGGATCGCGCCTTCGGCGTTGCGGATGTCGCGGTCGAGAATCCACGTCGGGTCGATGAAAAAGCTGCGCCGGGTAACGGTGGCCGTGAGCCCGGCGACGGGTGCTGGTTTCTCGACGGCCGCGACGACACGATCGCGGTGCTCGTTCTGTTTCCTGGCGAGTTCGCCGGTCTTCTCCATGTGTTTGAGACGCGATTCGATGGCTTCCAGCAGATCCGGCTCGGCAATGTCGTAGGTCGGCCCGACGACACCGAGATCCTCTGCGTGTGCGATGGGCAGTGAGGCCGCGAGCAGCAGTGCGAAGAACGGCAGTGGGGCGCGAGTCGACATGGAGTCGATTCTGGTCTGGCGCCTGCGGCTGTGGATTTCGAAATGCGGCTTTCCCGGGCGCATTTCGCCTCGGCGCATCCAGCGACCGTTGCCGGCGTGTCAGCGGCGCTACGCGCTCCGCTTCTGGCTACCGTCGCCAGCGGGCGGGACCGGGATTCGGTAGCAATGCGCCCGATTTCGCGTCTGGCACAGAAACACGTCCGGGACGACGCTCCCCAGGCGCAGGATCTGCATCCGCGCCAACTGTAGTTGCTCGACCAGCAGGGGCTCGGCCTGGCGGGAGGGAATCCAGGTGAAGTGACCCTCGCGCTCTGATGTCAGGACACCTGCGCTCACGCCTTCGCGCAAGGTGGCAACGATCCCCTGGATCAGGTTCAGCCGCTCGTCGTCAGCGGGGGCCTCGGCCTTGCCCGGAATCGGCATGGATTTCTGAACCGATGCGGCTACTGGAGGAGCTACCGGGGAAGGTGTTTGCTGAAGCCTTTCGATGGCCATGAGCTGCTTGATCGCCGACTGCAGACGAATCACTTTCCACAATTGGCCGTGCCCGACCTCGATCTCGGTCACCTTCCGAAAAGGCAACAGCGGGTCAACCACCAGCCAGTTTCGGTGCGACAACGCGTCGAGAATCGCCTTGCTGTCCAGACCACAGCCGCTGAGTGCATCCGGCCACTTCAGGCATAACACGCCAGAGGGATCGATGTAGATCAAGGTCTCGGCAGACTTCTTGCCGGTCTGAATGTCCCGGGCGAGCGCCTGCAGCGCTTCACCCACCGCACCATCGAGCTGATCGGTGGGTGCCGCTGGCGGGTTGGGCGGGGGCTCGGGCTGGGCAGGCGTCTCTGGCAACCGACCCTGTTCAGGTGAAGCGCGTGGTTTCAGCGCGGGAGACAACTTCAGCGCCGGTAGGTCGGCCGGCTCGGTTACGGTTTCGTCCTGGTCGAGAAGCCTGCCCGGCACGGAGGGTGGCGCGGGCTCGATGAGCAGCGCCGGCTCACGAAGCCTGATCGCCGTCAGTCGGATGTTCGGGATCTTCTCGGCCAGCACCGCCGGGGCGATCACCCAGTAGCGATGGCCGTCGACGCGATCCTCGCGGACACTCGCCAACTGCCGTTCCACGAGCATATCGAGAAGGCTGTTCGGTGTTCTCGGCAAGCCCGGAATCTTCTCCTGATGAATCAGGGCAGCGATTTCCTCGCCGGCGGCCGGCCAGACCAGGTAGAGATGCCCATCGATATGCCAGAGTCGCGAGCCCGGTTGATTGACTCCCCAGGTCCCCTCACGAACCAGCCGGCGCATGATATCCACCAGAAACCGTTCGACCGGCAGGCCGATCTCGTAGCCGGTGAAGGCGATGCCGAGACTGCGCAGGTCGCGCTCGACGCTGGTCTGATCCGCGCGAATGACGAGATCGTGAATCGGGTTCTCGGCGCTGGGCGAGCCGTTGATCGTTTCCATCATCCAGAGCACCAGCTCGGTATCGCCCGCGGCGATCCAGGCCAGCCCCTGCGGACTGATGATGCGCTCGGCAATCAAGGCGGAAATGGCCTGGTGCTTCTTGCCACGATTCTCGCGCCAATGCAGGAAGTAGCGATCGACCTGATGGCGGCCGGCCCAGCTGTAGAGGTCTTCGACGAAGGGGTTCCAGACCTGCGCGCCATCGCGACTGGTAACCACCAGGTCGGTGACCGGCTTGCCGACGTCGTGGCAGAGGGCCGCGAGGAAGACCGCCAGATGCCACCGCGGCTGGAGTTCGCGGCGACGTCGCGGCGCCTGCTCGCCGGGCAGCAGCACGCGATCTCCGGACTGGAGCGACCACAGGGCGACTTCGGCCGCGTGACGCAGCAGCCCACCGGCCCCGCGATGATGATGCGTCTGGCTGGCCGGCAGGAGGTGGGCATAGGAAGCAAAGCGACGCAGCGACTGTCGATAGAACTGCTCGAAGATCTCCGAAGACGCGAGCCCGGCTTCGCGGATTTGGCTGATCAGCTCCCGCTGCGTCTCGATGAGTTTGTCGGGGTGGGTTGCCGGCAGGCCCTTCATGAACGGCGGGTAGCGTGGAATCTCCTCGTCCATGGCCTGCTCCGACGGAGGGGTTACGGGAAGGCTTGCCGCCGGTTTATGGCCCTGGTTATCCTGCCGAATCGCTTTCCTGATCAAGCCGAACATCGGTCAGCCCTCCCCTTGGCCCACATCCAGCTGGGTTCGGTGCAAGCCGCGCCGAATCGCGGGTACGCGGCGAAGACGCTGGCGTGCCTGATCGGGGTCGAGATCGAGGAGGTCGCAGATTGCGTGGAAGGAATTGCCGGCCGTGGATTGGTCATGAAAAATCCAGCTCAGTGCGTCCCGCTGCTCGCCTTCGACAGTGCTTGCCGATTTCTCGGCCGATCGTGTGTTGCCCTTGGCATCTTCGATCGCTTGATGGAGGACGGCGATCCACAGGCGCTTGGAGCGTTGGGAAACCTCGCGTACAGCGCAGTCGGCGAGGATTCCCCAAGACCCGGTGCGTCGCACGTCAGAAGACCCGATGGGCTTTCCCGACGATCTGCTGCCGACTCACCCAGCCGGTCAGCCGATAGCGTGAATCAAGGCTGTCGGGATGCGAGCCGGCAACGTAGTAGCGCCCGTCGGGAATGATTCCGACCGGGCCAGTGTCCAGGGGCTCGCCGGTCCTAGCGCGCTCCTTGGCACGACCGACCGGCTCGCCATCTACCCGGAAATCTCGCCCTGTCGCGGTGACGACGGAGCCGGGTAAGCCGATCAAGCGTTTGAGAAACAGGCTCCCGCGCGGATAGGGCCAGTTGGCCTCCCACCGGAAGGCCACCAGGTCCCCGCGCGCTGGCATCACGTCTTTCTCGACCAGGAAGAGCGTGCCGGGAAGGCTTTCGGTGAGGTTCAAGGTGACCAGATAGGCGCGGCCAAACGCCAAATGGGCGGCAATGACCCAAAGCAGCAGTGGAAACCAGCGCCCCAGGAGATCGAAAAGACGGATAGACATGCCGCCACTGTATCGGCGTCGCAAGCCTCAGGATTTGGAAATGCGCCCTGCGGTGACGCTTTTCAGCGGCAAGAAAATCGCCAATCCGTGCAGGCTCGGGAGGGTAACGAGCGTTATGCCGGAAGGTGCTTGCAGTTTTGCGGACCCGTGAGAATCTGGAGCGGTAATCAACGGATTGGAGGCCTCCATGACTATCGCCGCTGCATCACAAACCAGCGCCATCTTCAGCACTCTGCCGCTATTGGCGCTGCTGCTATTCGTCATCGCCGTGTTCCGCTGGAATCGGCGATCGAAGGCGGTCACGAAACACCAGCTCGATCAACTGGAGCAGCAGCTCAAGATCATCAGAAATGAGATCTTGCTGGTCACCACGAACGCCGTTCCCGGCGAACGGACCGTCAGAACGATCGGCTACGTGGAGGCACTGTCCGAAGCTGAGGCAGCATCCGACTGGGAGTACCGCTTGGCGGAGAAACAAGCGTTGTTGGACCTTGCACGCCAGGGGCTTGCCATGGGGGCCAATGCCATTGTGGGGCTTCGCAAGAGCCATGCCCACTATGACCAGGCTGGATCGCAATGGCGAGTGTCGAGAGTCACCTACCAGGGAACGGCCGTCGTCGTGAACCAGAAACTGCCGAGCGCTGAAGCGGCGGCGTGAACAGGGTGCTGCGGCTTCTGGCAACGACACGCGGCACGACGCCAAGGCCAGATTGATTGATCGCCGGACTGGCCGTCTGGAAGACGCGAGCGTGTCCTCGT
>Ga0209571_1000230_pt1 | contig 97202 bp, 84 predicted proteins | sample EBPBio102011_DNA_FD_185866 | JGI IMG/M metagenome (GOLD analysis project Ga0209571, IMG submission 185866) | Wastewater treatment Type I Accumulibacter community from EBPR Bioreactor in Madison, WI, USA - Reactor 1_1/10/2011_ DNA (SPAdes)... | ecosystem: Engineered > Bioreactor > EBPR >... | reverse complement strand
CAGCAAGAAGTGGACGCTGCCGATCCGCGACTGGAAGGCCGCGTTGAACCAGTTTACGATCCAGTTCGAGGGACGACTCCCTCAGCTGTAAACCGAAATCCGGTTACACAAAAATCTGCACAGGCTCGGTGGCGGCAGGCAACGCTCTATACGCTTGCTGACACGCCCATCCGAAGGCACCAGAAGGTGAAGGGGAGCTTTAACCCCTTCGACCCGGCTGATGAAAGGTACGGGGAGACCCTGCGACAACAGCGCATGCTGAACAGCGAGCGCCATAGAAGGCAGTGGCTATCTCTTTATCAATCGCAAGCCGGTCGTTGCGCCTTGTGCCAAGGGGCCATCACGCAGGAAACTAATTGGGAAAACCACCACATCATCTACAGGTCGATGGGTGGGCCGGATACACTGGCTAACCGAGTTCTCCTGCACCCCGTATGTCATATCCGAGTCCATCAACTTGGTTTGAAAGTAGTGAAGCCGGCTCCCTCACGGGTGCTTTAAGCGGGCTTGAGCCGTATGCGGGGAAACTCGCACGTACGGTTCTTAGGGGGGGGGGGCTCATGCAAATGAGTCCCTCCACCCGACAGAACACGCTCTACAAGGTCACCTTCCACAACCACACCAAGGTCTACGAGGTGTACGCGCGCAAGGTCGCGGCCAGCGGCCTGTGGGGGTTCACGGAAGTCGCCGAACTGGTGTTCGATGTGCACGAAGGGCTGGTGGTGGACCCTACCGAAGAGCGCCTGCGCGATGAGTTCTGCAACACCAAGGCGCTGCACCTGCCGATGCAGAGCATCATCCGGGTGGAAGAAGTGGAACGGAAAGGCCAGTCCGCGATCCGCGATGCCGCCACCGGCGAGAAGGTGGTGACGCCGTTCCCCATGCCGGCCAAGCCGCGCTGACCCGACGCAGGCACGGGGCGGCCCCGCCGGCCCTATGATGGCGCTCCACGCACGGGGCGCCTGATGTCCACCTCACAGCTGTCGGTCTACTTCTTCCTGCAGGCGGGCCTGATCATCGTGGCCTGCCGCCTGGTCGGAAAGCTCGCCCAGCGCCTGGGCCAGCCGCAGGTGGTGGGCGAGATGATCGCCGGCGTGATGCTGGGACCCTCGCTGTTGGGCGCGGTACTGCCCGAGGCGCAGGCGGTCCTGTTCCCCAAGGCGACGCTCGACATGCTCTACGTGGGCGGTCAGGTGGGCGTGGGCATGTACATGTTCCTGGTCGGCACGGAATTCCAGGCGGCGCATATCCGCTCGCGCTACCGCAGCGCGATGGCGGTATCGTGGGCCGGCATCGCGGTACCGTTCCTGCTGGCCTTCGCGCTGGCACCGTGGTTGCAGCACGTGCCCGGATTGTTCGCGGATAACGCGCGCTTCCTCGAAGTCGCCCTGTTCCTCGGTGCCGCCATCGCGATCACCGCGTTTCCGATGCTCGCGCGGATCATCTAGGAGCGCGGCCTCGCCGGAACGCCACTGGGCACGCTGGCGCTCACCGCCGGCGCGATGGACGACGCGGCCGCCTGGTGCATCCTGGCGATCGTGCTGGCCAGCTTCGGCGGCAGTTGGGAACAGGCATGGCTGGCGATCGGCGGCGGCATCGCCTACCTCGCCTTCATGCTGCTGGCCGGGCGCCGGCTGCTCGCACCGCTGGGCGCGCAGGTGCCCGCCGAAGGGCCGTTGCCGACGCCGGTGTTCGCGTGGGTGATGGCGACGTTCTTCCTGTGCGCGTGGGCGATGGACGCCATCGGCATCCACGCGGTGTTCGGCGGTTTCATCCTCGGTGTCTGCCTGCCGCGTGGCGCGCTGACCGAACGCCTGCGCGAGCGCCTGCAGGGCGTGGTCGTGGTGGTCTTGCTGCCGCTGTTCTTCACCTACTCCGGCTTGAAGACCCAGCTCTCCGTGCTGCTCGATCCCGCCATCCTGGTGCCGGCGATCGTCATCCTGCTGGCCTCGTTCGGCGGAAAGGCGATCGCGTGCTGGGCGGCGGCACGGCTGTCCGGCGAATCGCCGCGCGACGCGAAAGCCATCGGCGCGCTGATGAACGCGCGCGGCCTGATGGAGCTGATCATCATCAACATTGGCCTGCAGGCGGGTCTCATCAAGCCCGGCCTCTTCACCATCCTGGTGATCATGGCGATCCTGAGCACGCTGATGGCCACGCCGCTGTTCAACCGGATCATGCGCGACCGTCCCGCGCCTGCCTTGCCGGCGACGGGCGGCCCGCCGGCATGAGCCGCGGGAATCAGCGCGGGACGGTGGCCGGTCTGGCGCGCGCGGTGACGGCGAGTTTCTTCAGCTCCGCCAATGCGGCATTCACCGCCGCTTCGCCGTCCAGCACATCGCCGGGCGTGTAGCCCGCCAGGCCTTCTTCATCGCCGCGCAGGTGACCCGGCAGGGTGGCCTCGGTGACATAGAGCTGGCCGTCCTGGCCGACGATGGCATCGGGCGTGCCATCTTCCGGTTTGACCACCACGTCGGGGACGATGCCGCTGGCCTGGATCGACTTGCCGCTGGGCGTGTAATAGCGGGCCGTCGTCAGCTTGACCGAATCGCCGTTGTCCAAGGGCAGCACCGTCTGCACGGAGCCCTTGCCGAAGGTGCGGCTGCCGACCACGCGTGCCCGGCCGTTGTCGCGCAGCGCGCCGGCCAGCACTTCCGAGGCGCTGGCCGAGCCGGCGTCGACCAGCACCACCACCGGCGCACCGTTCAGGCGGTCGCCCGGTGTGGCTTCGAACTTGGAATCGCTGATCGGCAGGCGCCCCCGCGTGCTGACGATGGCGCCCTTGTCCAGCAGGTCGTCGGCGACCTGCACGGCGGCCAGCAGCAGCCCACCGGGGTTGCTGCGCAGGTCCAGCACAAGCCCGCGCAGGGCGCCGCCGTCCTGCAGGCGCTCAAGCTGCTTCTGGAAATCGGCAGCAGTGTCGGTCTGGAACGCGCTGATGCGCACGTAGCCGTAGCCCGGCTCCAGCAGGCGGCCGCGCACGCTGGTCACGCGGATGGTGTCGCGCACCAGGGTGACGTCGAACGGCTTGGGCGTGCCCTCGCGCACGATGGTCAGCACGATCTTGCTGCCGGGCGCGCCGCGCAGCGGCTCCATGCCGTCTTCGGCACTGATGGGCTTGCCGTCGATGGCGGTGATGAGGTCGCCGGACCGGATGCCGGCGCGGGCAGCGGGCGTGTCGTCGATGGGCGCGACCACGCGCAGGCTGCGGTCCGGCTCCTGCTGCAGTTCCACGCCGATGCCTTCGTAGGCACCGTTGGCCTGCTCGTCGAACGCCTCCGAATCCGCCTTGTCGAAGTAGGTGCTGTGCGGATCCAGGTCCAGCAGCAGCCCGCGGATCGCGGACTGCATCAGCTGCTTGTCCTCCACCGGCTCCACGTACGCTTCCTTCACCGCATTGAACACGGCGACGTAGCGGCGGATCTCCTCCAGCGGCACCTTCGACGGCGCATTCTCGGCGGCATCGGGGTCGTCGCTGGGCGCCACCACCGGCGGCGATTCCTGCGGCGCCTGCTGCGCCCGCGCGGGCATGGCCGCGAGCAGCGCGACAGTCAGGAGGGCCAGGGGAAGACGCTGCAGCATGTGGAACTCCGGGTGGGGCCTGGATGGACTCCGCGCACGGTGCGGGAGTTCCCCCGGATTATGCGTGAAGCCGTGCGGCGCGGATGTTCAAGCCCGGTTATGCGCCGCCGCACCGTTCATCGCCGCTGCAGCCACGAGGACGGGTCCACGGGTTGGCCATTGCGCCGCAGTTCGAAGTACAGCGCCGCCTGGCCCTGTCCGCCCGAGGTGCCGACGCGGGCCACCGCATCGCCACGCTTGACCCGGTCGCCGCTGTCCTTGAGCAGACTGTCGTTGTGCGCGTACAGGCTCATGTAGCCGTTGCCGTGGTCGAGGATGAGGATCAGGCCGTAGCCGGTCATCCATTCGGAAAACACCACGGTGCCGTCCGCCACCGCCGTCACCGGCGTGCCCGCCGCTGCGCCGATCAATACTCCGGTGCTGGTGCGGCCATCGGGCATGCGGCCGCCGTAACGGGCCAGCAGGCTGCCCGAGACCGGCCAGCCCAGGCCGCCCACCTTCAAGGGCGGCGCCGATGCAACGAGTGGTCGTGCAGGCGCGCTGTCGCGCGTGGACCGGCCGGTACCCGCGGCGTTCTCGCGCTTCTTTGCCGCGGCGGCTTCGGCCGCAGCGCGGCGCGCGGCGGCCCGGCGTTCGGCTTCGGCACGCGCGGCGGCGGCGCGCAGGTTGGCGAGCAGGCGTTCCAGCGAACGCGCATCCTGGCCCAGGGCCTTTTCCTTGGCCGCGCGGTCCTGGTAGCGCTCATCCAGGTCGGCGACCAGGCTCGCGCGCGTCTTGCGGTCCTTTTCCAGCTGCATGACCGCGTCGCGCTGCTGCGCGAGCGCGGCCTCGAGTTGGGCGCGCCGGGCGACGATCTCCTGTTCCACTTGCTCGAGCGCCGCCAGATCGGTGGACAGCGCGTCGATACGGCGCGCCTGGTCGCGTTGCACGTAGCGATGGTAGGCCAGCAGGCGGTTCGCGTCGGCCACGCGGTCCTGCGACAGCAGTACCTTCAGCGGTGCGTCGCCGCCCTGCTGGTAGGCCGCACGCACCAGCGCGCCCAGTTGTGCCCGCTGCCGCTGTCGCTGCGCCTGCAGCGTGTCGCTCCGCTGCTGCAACTCGGCCAGTGCCGCGGCTTCGCGGCGCATGGCGGCCTCCGTCTCGGCCAGCGACCGCGACGTGCGGCCGACCTTCTCGTCGGCCTCGCGCAGCTGGCGGGATGCCGCGCCGCGTTCACCCTCCAGCTTGCGCCGTTCCTGCGCGATCGATTTCAGTTCGCTGCGCACGCGCTGCAGCTTCTGCTCAGCCTCGCGCGAGGTCTGCGCCGGCGCGGCGGCGACGAACGACACGCCGGCCAGCAGGACCGCGACGCAGGTGGCGCGCAGGCGATGCGGCATCAGGCGACGATCAGGCTGCGGCCGGTCATGTCGGCCGGTTGCGGCAGGCCGAGCAGGTCGAGCAGGGTCGGCGCGACATCGCGCAGCGCGCCACCGCTGCGCAGCGTCGCTGCGCGCTCGCCGACGTAAACCAGCGGCACCGGACCCACGGTATGGGCGGTGTGCGGCTGTCCGGTCTCCGGGTCGCGCATCATTTCCAGGTTGCCGTGGTCGGCGGTGATGATCATCGCGCCACCGGCGGCGCGCACCGCAGCGTCGACTTCACCGATGGCTTTGTCCACCGCCTGCGCCGCCAGGATCGCGGCCTGCAGGTCGCCGCTGTGACCGACCATGTCGGGATTAGCGATGTTGCAGACGATCGCATCGAAACGGCCAGACCCGATCGCGGCCACCAGCTTCTCGGTCAGTTCGGGGCAGCTCATTTCCGGCTGCAGGTCGTAGGTGGCGACCTTCGGGCTGGGAATCAGGATGCGCTCCTCGCCGGCGAACACGTCCTCGCGCCCGCCGCTGAAGAAGAACGTCACGTGCGCGTACTTCTCGGTCTCGGCGATGCGCAGCTGGGTCAGGCCGGCCTCGGCCAGCAATTCGCCGAAGGTATGCCGCAGGTCGTCCGGCGCGAACGCCACCGGCGCCGGCAGCTTGGCGTCGTACTCGGTCAGGCAGATGAAGCGCGCCAGCGCCGGCACGCGCGCGTCGAATCCGTCGAACGCCGGCGACACGAACGCCGCCGTCAGCTGGCGCGCGCGGTCGGCGCGGAAGTTCATGAACACCACCGCATCGCCATCGGCCATCGGCTGCGCGCCGTCGATGACGGTCGGCAGCACGAATTCGTCGTTCTCGCCGCGCGCGTACGCCGCTTCCAGCGCGGCGACGCCGCTGGGCGCGTGGTGGTCGCTGCTGGCTTCGACCATCGCATCCCACGCCAGACGCACGCGGTCCCAGCGCTTGTCGCGGTCCATCGCGTAGTAGCGGCCACTGACCGAGGCGATGTGCGCGTTGCCGAGCTTCGCGCACAAGGCCTGCAGCGCACGCAGGCTGGGTTCGGCCGACTTCGGCGGCGTGTCGCGGCCATCGAGGAAGGCGTGTACCGCCACGCGCGGCACGCCCTGGCGCTTGGCCAGCTCCAGCATCGCGAAGATGTGCTGCTCATGGCTGTGCACGCCGCCCGGCGAGAGCAGGCCGAACACGTGCAGGGTCTTGCCGTCGGCCTTGGCGGCGTCGCACGCGGCGACCAGTTCGGCGCTGGCGAAGAAGCTGCCATCCTCGATGGCGGCGTCGATGCGGGTCAGGTCCTGGTAGACGATGCGGCCTGCGCCCAGGTTCATGTGGCCCACTTCGGAATTGCCCATCTGTCCGTCCGGCAGGCCGACATGGCGGCCCTCGGTATGGATCAGCGTGTGCGGCGCGGTGGCCAGCAGGCGCCGCCAGTTCGGGAGCTCGGCCTGCGCGAGCGCGTTGTCGGTGGGATCCTCACGGTGGCCCCAGCCATCCAGGATCAGCAGCACGACAGGCTTGGGACGTTTCACGGACGCGGGGGATGCGGACACGGCGGATTCCGGTGACTTCAGGCAGGTGCCGATTGTAGCGAAGCGTGCTCCCATGCAGGCCGATGCGGCGTGTTTAAACCCTCGGGCACGCCGCCGCATCAGACCGATACGAGACCACCCGAGAGGCAACCCCATGACCCGTACCCGTACCGCACTGCTGCTGACCCTGGCCCTGGCCACCACGCCCGCCCTGGCCCAGCAGGATGTTTCCAAGGTGAACGGCAGCGTTTCCGCCGACGCCGGCCAGGCCTATGGCGACCTGGAAACCGTCAACGGCAGCGTCAACATCGCCGCCGGCGCCACTGTCGAGGACGCCAGCACCGTCAACGGCAGCATCACCGTGGGCGACAAGGCCCAGGCCGCTTCCCTGGAGACCGTCAACGGCGCGATCCGCATCGGCAAGGACGTGCAGGTGCGCAAGGACGTGGAAACCGTCAACGGCAGCATCTTCACCGACCGCGGCACCACCATCGGCGGCAACGTCGACACCGTCAACGGCGCCATCGGCCTGGTCGGCACCCGACTGGCCGGCGGCATCGAAACGGTCAACGGCGACATCACCGTGGGCATCGGTTCGCACGTGAAGGGCGGCATCAAGGTGGAGAAGCCGCGCGGATGGAGCATGAAGCCCCGGCGCGATCCGCGCATCATCATCGGACCGAACGCCGTCGTCGAAGGCCCGCTGGTGTTCGAGCGCCCCGTCACGCTGTACGTGCACACCAGCGCCAGGATCGGCGCGGTAACCGGCGCCACCGCCAAGCCGTTCAGCACCGACACCGCGCCGACCGAGTGAATCCGCGCACCGGCGGGGCCGGCACAGGTCCGGCCCGCCGGTTATGGCTAGAATCGGGATTCCTTTCGTTGAGGAATCCCGATGTCCCGCAAGTTGATGCTGGTGCTTGCCGCCACGGCCGCATTGGCCGCGTGCAAGCGCGAACCCGAGGCGCCCGCCGCCGCGCCCGAAGCCGCCACGCCGCCCGCCGCGGCGCACACCTTCACCGCCGACATCACCGAGGCCGACTTCGCCGACATGGTGAAGGCGCTGTCGTCCGATGAATTCGAGGGCCGCGCGCCCGGCTCCGTGGGCGAGGAGAAGACCACCGCCTACCTCGAAGCGCAGATGAAGCGCATCGGCCTGCAGCCGGGCAACAACGGCAGCTATTTCCAGGACGTGCCGATGGTGGAAACCACCGCGGACGAAGCCGCCACCACGATGACCCTGGCCACCGCCAAGGGCGACCACGCGCTGAAGTTCGGCACCGACTACGTCATCGGTACCCGCACCGGCCAGACCGAGGTGAAGCTGGACGCCAGCGACATGGTGTTCGTCGGCTACGGCGTGGACGCGCCGGAACAGCAGTGGAACGACTATGCCGGCCAGGACTGGACCGGCAAGACGGTGGTGATGTTCGTCAACGACCCGGGCTTCCACGCCAAGGACGACACGCTGTTCGGCGGCAACCGCATGACCTATTACGGCCGCTGGACGTACAAGTTCGAGGAAGCCGCGCGCAAGGGCGCCGCCGCCGCGCTGATCGTGCACGACACCGCCGGCGCCAGCTATGGCTGGGACGTGGTGAAGAACTCCTGGGCGGGGCCGCAGTACGACCTGCCCGCGAAGGACGATCCGGAGAAGCGCATCCCGCTGCAGGGCTGGCTGAGCGCGGAAGCGGCCAGGCAGCTGTTCGCCGACGCCGGGCTCGACCTGGACGCCGCCTACGCCAGTGCGGGCAAGCGCGGCTTCAAGCCGGTGCCGCTGAAGGCCAAGGCGACCGTGTCGCTGAAGAGCAGCATCACCGAGAAGACCTCGCGCAACGTGATCGGCGTGCTGCCGGGCGCCACCAAGCCCGACGAAGCCGTGCTGTACATGGCGCACTGGGACCACCTGGGCAAGCATGAGGGTGAGGAAGGCGACAACATCTACAACGGTGCCGTCGACAACGCGACCGGCGTGGCCGGCATCCTGGAGATCGCCGAAGCCTTCGCCCACCAGGATCCCAAGCCCGCGCGCTCGGTGGTGTTCGTGGCGGTGACGCTGGAAGAATCCGGCCTGCTCGGCTCCAAGTACTACGTCGCCCACCCGACCTTCCCAATGGACAAGATCGCCGGCGTCATCAACCTGGACGCGATGAGCGTGGGCGGCAAGTCGCGCGACTTCGTCGTCACCGGCAAGGGCAATTCGGAGCTGGAGGACATGCTGAAGGTCTACGCGGACCAGCAGGGCCGCGTACTCACCGAGGAAGGCAACCCGGCCGGCGGTTACTACTTCCGCAGCGACCACTTCAACTTCGCCAAGGCCGGCGTGCCGGCGCTGTACGCCAAGGGCGGCAACGACCTGCTGGAAGGCGGCGTGGAAGCCGGCAAGGCGGCGAGCGAGGAATACGCCAAGCGCTACCACCAGGCCAGCGACGAAATGCACGAGGGCTGGAAGCTGGACGGCGTGGTGCAGGACCTGCAGGCGCTGTACGGCGTCGGCAAGGACCTGGCCGTCGAAGACAAGTGGCCGAACTGGTACGAAGGCAACCCCTTCAAGGCCGCGCGCGACACGATGATGAAGGCGGAGCCGGCCAAGCAGTAAGCCGCGTTCCGATGCGATATGAAAACGGCGCCGAAAGGCGCCGTTTTCTGTTTCTTCTCCCCGCTTGCGGGGAGAAGGTGCCCGGCAGGGCGGATGAGGGGCGAGCGCGATGGTGTTCCGCGCAATGTCTCTCCGCCCTCATCGAACCCGGCAATGCGAGCGCGCAGATTCAAGATGATGCCTCCGCTCGCCCCTCACCCGCCCTTCGGGCACCCTCTCCCCGCTGCGCAGGGAGAGGGCAACCGCCCATGGACGCCTTGCCGCCGTACGCACTACCCTGCGCCATCCTCGGAGGGAAACGTCATGTCGATCGCTTACTGGTGCATCCTGGTCACCGCGCTGCTGCCGTACCTGTGGGTCTTCATCGCCAAGCGCTCGGGCGATCGCTACAACAACCGCAATCCGCGGGCGTGGATGGCCAAGCAGGAAGGCAACTACAAGGTGCAGCGCGCCAATGCGGCGCACCTCAACGGTTTCGAGGCGTTCCCGGCGTTCGTGGCCGGCGTGCTGATGGCGCAGCTGGCCGGCGTGCCGGCGGACACCATCACGCCGCTGGCCATCGGTTTCGTCGTCGCGCGCGTGCTTCATGGCGTGTTTTACCTCACCGACAAGCACTCGCTGCGGAGCCTCTCATGGCTGGTCGGCATGCTGTGCGCCGTGGGGCTCATGGTGCTGGCGGCGCTGCGGGTCGCGTGAGCCCTGGATCAAGGTCGGCGCGCGGCACCAACAGGTCTTCCAGGAAGAAGGCGGCCAGTTCGGACCGTCCGGCCAGCCCGGCCTTGGCATAGATCGACGCGGACTGCGCGCGCACCGTCTTCTCGTGGGTGCCGCGCAGATCCGCGATCTCCCGCAACCCCAGGCCCTTCAGCAGCAGGAAAGCGACCTCCTTCTCGGCAGGCGACAGGCGCCATCCATCCAGCTGCGCGTCGATCGAGCGCGACAGCCCTTCGACATGACGTCGCGCCTGCTGCCGCCAGGCCTCGGCCTGCGCACGCACCCGGCTGAGGTCTTCCGCCTGCCGGACCAGACGGCGGCGCAGGCGCAGCGTGCTGCGCAGCAGGTGCACGGCGCCCAGCAGGGCCAACCCGGCCGCCAGGATTTCCAGCGCCACGTGCCAAGCGGAAGCGCCCTGGCGCAGGTCGCCCACGACATCCATCACCACCAGCAGCGCGATCAGCAGCAGGACGCCCGCGATGACGCCACGTTCGCTGCCCTGCAGGGGACGACGCTCAACCGTGGGGGACATCCTCGGCCCGCTCCTCGCGCGCATGCGCTTCATGTTCGGCCTGCTCATCGTCGGCCCCACTCCGTTCCCCGGACCCTTCGTCCGCCTCGCGGAGCATCAGCGTCTGGCCGAAGAGCGTGACCTGGCCACGGCTGGCATCGTAGCGACTCGCAACGCCTGCGCCCACCGCCACCAGCACCGCGACGAACGCCATCGCCACCCCCGCGTGCGGGCGCACATCGGTCTCTCCGGCGGGAATGCCGCGCTTGCGCCCGGTCACCATGCTCAACGGAAGCGCGTCGCGGTGTCGCAGTACGTGCACCAGCACGCCGGCCACGTGCAGCAGCGCCACGGCCAGGAAGGCGTTGGCGAGCACCTCGTGGACCTCCTCGACCGCGTGCGGTGCCACGCCCGCGACCATCGCCAGTCCGGTGGCCGCCATGCCCAGGCCCAGTCCCATCATCACCAGCGCCGCCCAGCTGGAGGCGGGGTTGTGTCCCGCCCACGTCCGCGCCTGGCCGGACAGCACACCACGCAGGTAGCCCACCAGCGCGGCAGGGCTCAGGCTGAAATCCGACAGCCGGGCGTGACGCGTTCCGGCCACCCCCCACACCAGACGCAACAGCACCGCCGCCGCCAGCAGGCCGCCGGCCAGCATGTGCAGCACGAACCGCGGCGACGCGTCGTCGACCGTACTGCCGATGGTGTACGCGGCGACGAACAGGCCGGCGAAGGTCCAGTGGAAGACCCGCGTGGGCAGGTCGTAGATGCGGGGAGAGGACATGGCGGCGCGCTCCAGGGGAAGGGAGCCCACCTTCGCGCCGGCGTGCTGCGGCGTCATCGGGCAAATGCCGCATCCCTTCCGCATCAAGGCGTTACCGGATCAGCGCAGATCCTCTTCCCAGCCGAACAAGGCGAAGGCCTTGCGGAACTCCGCATCCAGCGGCGCCACGGCCTCGATGCGCTCGCCCGTGGCCGGGTGCGGAAACGACAACCGCACCGCGTGCAGCAGCATGCGGTGCACGCCCTGCATGCGGAAGTGGCGGTTGTGCCGCCCATCGCCGTGGCTGGTGTCGCCGATCAGGTGATGGAAGGCGTGCTTCAGGTGCCGGCGGATCTGGCGGAAGCGTCCGGTCTCCGGCTGGCAGCGCAGCAGCGCATAGCGCGAAGTCTCGAACCCCCCCGACGGCAGCGGCAGCTCGCCCGTCGCCAGGCGCACGAAGCGCGTCACCGACGGCTTCTTCTCCGGCTTGCCCGGGCCGCCATCGAGCGGATGGTCGACGGTGAACGCCGGTTCCGGCCAGCCGCGGCAGAGGGCCAGGTAGTCCTTCTCCACGGCGCGCGACATGAACACCTTGCCCAGCGCCGACGCACTGTCGCGGTCGAACGCCACCAGCAGGCAGCCACTGGTGGCGCGGTCCAGCCGATGGATCAGGAAAATGGGCTTGCCGAACTGCACGCGCAGGCGGTCGGCGACGAAGTCGGTCTCGCCACCCGCCAGCTTGCTGTCGTGCGCCATCACGCCCGCGGGCTTGTCGACCACCGCGATCTGCGCATCCGCATACAGCACGGGCAATGCGCCGTCGTCCGTCTTCGTCTCACGGTAATCCATGAATCTGCGCGCCTTTCGAATCTGCGAAACTCGGGGTTCGCCGCACGCGATGGACGCACGCGGCCCCGATGGAGAATTGAGGATGAAGTCACCCCGTTTCATTGTCGCACTCGGTCTGGCCGTGACGCTCGCCCTGGGCCAGCCGGCCTGGGCCGATGCCCCCGCCACGCTGCCCAGGGGCGTCGCTGCCGGCCCCAGCATCGAAGGCATCAGCGAGTACACGCTGCCCAACGGCCTGCGGGTGCTGCTGTTCCCCGACGCCACCAAGCCCACCGTGACTGTCAACCTGGTCTACGGCGTGGGTTCGGTGCACGAGAACTACGGCGAGACCGGCATGGCCCACCTGCTGGAGCACCTGCTGTTCAAGGGCACGCCCACGCAGTCGGACATCAGCGGCGAAATGAAGAAGCGCGGCATCGACTTCAACGCCACCACCGGCCTGGACCGTACCAACTACTTCGCCTCCTTCCCGGCCAACGCCGACACCCTGGAGTGGGTGCTGAAGATGGAAGCCGACCGCATGGTCAACTCGAACGTGGCCAGGAAGGACCTGGACAGCGAGATGACCGTGGTACGCAACGAACTGGAAGCCGGCGAGAACAATCCCGCCGGCGTGCTGTTCCAGCGCATCCGCTCCACCGCCTTCCTGTGGCACAACTACGGCAATACCACCATCGGTGCGCGCAGTGACGTGGAAGGCGTACCGATCGACAAGCTGCAGGCGTTCTACCGCCAGTGGTACCAGCCGGACAACGCCACCCTGGTGATTGCCGGCCGTATCGACAGCGCCGACGTGCTCGCCCGCGTGGCGCGCCACTTCGGCCCGCTGAAGAAGCCCGCGCGCGTGCTGCCGCGCTTCTACACCACCGAACCCGCCCAGGACGGCGAGCGTGAAGTCACCGTGCGCCGCGTCGGCAACCTGCGCCTGGTCGCGGCCGCCTACCACACCCCCGCGCTGGCGCATCCCGACAACGCGCCGCTCAGCGTCCTGGCCAACGTGCTGGGCCACACGCCCGGCGGGCGCCTGCACAAGGCGCTGGTGGAAGCCAAGCTGGCCGCGGCCGCCGGTGCCAATGGCGAGTCCATGCGCGACCCGGGCCTGCTGACCGCCATCGCGGTGGTACCCAACGACGGCGATGCCGCCAAGGCCGAAGCCGAACTGCTGAAGCAGGTCGAACAACTCGCCACGCGCCCGATCACCCAGCAGGAAGTGGACGAAGCCAAGCAGCGCATCGGGAACGCATACGAGCTGTACTTCACCGACGTCAATGCCGTGGGCATGGGCCTGGCGGAGTTCCAGTCCGCCGGCGACTGGCGCCTGCTGTTCACCAGCCGCGATGCGGTGGAGAAGGTCACCGTCGCCGACGTCAACCGCGTCGCCGCCGCCTACCTGAAGTCCAGCAACCGCACGCTGGGCCGCTTCGTACCGACGCCCGCGCCGGACCGCGTGGAGATCCCCGCCGCACCGCCGGTGGCCACGCTGGTCGATGGCTATACCGGACGCGCGGCGGTCAGCGCGGGCGAAGTGTTCGACCCCTCGCCGGCGAACATCGATGCGCGCACCCAGACCTTCACCCTTGGCGACGGCCTGAAGGTCTCGCTGCTGCCGAAGAAGACCCGTGGCGGCACTGTCATCGTCGATGCGAATTTCCGCTTCGCCGACGAAGCCGCGCTGAAGGGCCGCGAAGGCGCCGCCGGCATCGCCGGCGCCATGCTGATGCGCGGCAGCAAGACCATGACGCGCGAGCAGATCGACCAGCGCCTGGAACAGCTGAAGACCCAGGGCAGCGTGGGTGGCGGCCTGCAGGGCGCCACCATCGGCCTGCAGACGCGGCGCGAGCACCTGGCCGACGCGTTGGCGCTGGCGGCCGACGTGCTGCGCAACCCGGCGTTCCCGGAGAGCGAATTCGAGCAGCTGCGCACGCAGGCCATCACCGGCATGGAGGCCTCGCGCTTCGAGCCCGGCGCCATCGCCGGCCGCGCCCTGGCGCAGTACTTCGATCCGTGGCCGGCCGGCCATCCGCTGCGCAACCGCACGCTGGACGAATCGCTGGCCGAACTGAAGGCGCTGAAACTGGAGGACGTGCGCGCGTTCCATCGCGACGCCTACGGCACTGCCCACGGCGAGATCGCCATCGTCGGCGACTTCGATGCCGCCGCCGTGCGCGCGCAGCTGGAACAGCTGTTCGCCGGCTGGAAGAGCGGCAAGCCGTTCGCCTCCATCCCCACGCAGTACACCGATGTGGCGGCGAAGCAGGCCCGTTTCGAAACGCCGGACAAGCCCAATGCCGTCCTGCTGGCCCGCCACAACCTGCCGCTGAAGGTCACCGACGCCGATTATCCCGCGCTGGTGGTGGCCAACCGCATCTTCGGTGGCGGCGCGTTGAAGTCGCGCCTGGGCGATCGCATCCGCCAGCAGGAAGGCCTCAGCTATGGCGTCTCAAGCGGCGTGCGCGCCGACGACAGCCTAACCGGCAAAGACAACGCCGGCAGCTTCAGCATCCAGGCCATCGCCGCGCCGGAGAACATGGCGAAGGTCGAGGCGCTGGTGCGCGAGGAGCTGGCCAGGCTGGTCAAGGACGGCATCACCGCCGAGGAGTTGAAGGACGCCGTGGCCGGCACGCTGACCGAGCGCCAGCAGGCGCGCGCCGAGGACGGCACCGTCGCCGGCATGCTGGCCGACCAGCTGTTCTACGGCCGCACCATGCAGTTCACCGCCGACCTGGATGCGAAGTACGCCGCGCTGACGGTGGACCAGGTGAACGCCGCGATCCGCACGTACTTCAAGCCGGACGCGCTGAGCGTGTTCCTGGCGGGCGACTTCGCAGGGAAGGCCGGAGCAGCGGCTACCGCGGCGCCGACGAAGTAGACCGCACGACGTGACACGGAACGGCCCCGCAAGGGGCCGTTTTCGTTTCCACGACCCCAGACCCGTGACCACTCCCCTGGCCCCGTTTGCGGAGAGAAGGAGAGAGGGGCTTACGGCAACCGCAGCGTCGCCACCAGCGGGAAGTGGTCGGAGGGGTACCGATTGTTCCAGCGCGTGGTCACCGAGGTGATCGACTCCAGCTGCGCGCCGCGGACGAAGATCCAGTCGATGCGTCGGTCGGCCTTGCCGGTGAATCCATGGAAGGTGGCGTCGATGCCCTCCACGCGCGGCGCGGTGGTCCAGGCATCCTGCAATGTGCCGGCGAGCACCGCATGCGCGTCGCTGTCGGGCGTGGTGTTGAAATCGCCGGTCAGCACCACCGGCACATCGTCCGGCAGCGTCGCCAGGTGGCGCGCGATGGCCTGCGCGCCCTTCAGGCGCGCGGCTTCATCCTCGTCGCGGTATGGCAGGTGGGTGTTGAACAGGTAGAAGCGCCTGCCGTCGCTGCGCTGTTCGAACAGTGCCCACGTCACCATGCGGGGATGGGGGTGGCCCCAGGTGATGCTGCCCGCCACGTCGGGCGTGTCCGACAACCAGAAGTCGCCGGACTCGATGACCTTCAGCCGATCCTTCCGGTAGAACACGCCCATGTGTTCGCCGCCGCCATCGGCCTCGCGCCCGCGGCCGAACCAGGCGTACTGCGGCAGTTCGCGTGCGAGGTAGTCGGCCTGCGCCTTCACCAGTTCCTGCAGGCCGATCACGTCGGGCTGCTGCTCGCGCAGCATGCGCACGGCGAGTGGTTTGCGCGTCTCCCAGTAATCCACGCCGTCGCTCTCCGCGGGCAGGCGGATGTTGAAGCTCATCACCGAAAGTGGATCGGTGGCACGTGCCTGCATAGACGCGAGGCCCAGCAGGCCTGCCAGCACCAGACTCCAACGGCTCATGAGCGATTCCACGATGGCGGGCCGCCATTGTCGCGCAGGCGACGCTTGAACCGCGAGCGAACGCGGGGCCGGCCTGCATCCATCGCGGGCGTTCGCTCATGCAAGATGCGTCCATCGGAAGAAGGAAACTCCATGCTCGCAAACACCCTGATCTTCGTTCTGGCCGCCGCTGCTTCCGGCCAGCCGCCTCCCCCCGTGACCCTCACCCTCGACACGGGCACGCAGGCACCCGCGGATCCGGTGACCGCCTGTGCGGCGCGCCGCCTCAAACCCTTCGTCGGCCCGTACGGCGTACAGCAGGCATGGCCGGTGATGGCATCGCCGCCCGCGGGGCTGCATCACACGATGGGAACCCCGCTGTCCGACACCGGCATGATCGCCGACGGCTACCAGCAGTTCCTTCATGTCGACACCGCTGCACGCGCGGTCTATGTGGTCGAGCAGGGCGGCTTCGCCGGTACGTTCAAGGTATACGGTCCGTTGCCGCTGCCGCAGTGCGCGCCCGGCGCCGATACCGTAGCGCAGCCGACGTCGCCGCGCTGAGCAGCGAGGGGAGCCCGTCCTGGGAGCTCGGGTTTATGCCGAACGCCGCTGGCCGCCGTGCGTGCCCTCGGCGATTTCCTCCACCAGTTTGGCGCAGAACGCGGGCAGGTCCTTCGGCGTGCGGCTGGTCACCAGACCCTTGTCGACGATCACCTCGTCGTCTTTCCAGTTCGCACCCGCGTTCTCCAGGTCCTTGCGGATGTTGGGTACCGAGGTGACGGTGCGGCCACGCAGCACGTCGGCATTGGCCAGCACCCAGGGGCCGTGGCAGATCGCACCGACCGGCTTGCCGGCCTCGAAGAACCCGCGGGTGAACGCCAGCGCCTGATCGTCCACGCGCAGCGCATCGGGATTGAACAGGCCGCCGGGAATGACCAGCGCGTCGTAGTCCTTGGCCGACACCTCGGACAGCACATGATCCACTTCGACCTGATCGCCCTTGTCGAAGTGCTTGAAACCCTGGATGCGGCCACCGTCCAGCGAGACGATGTCCACGTCGGCCTTGTGCTCGCGCAGCGCGCGCAGCGGCTCGGTGAGTTCGGACTGCTCGAATCCATCGGTAGCGAGGATGGCGACGCGCTTTCCGGTGAGATGGCTCATGGCGTGTGCTCCTTCAGTGAGGAAGAGCGACCACCGTAGTCCCCGCGATGCGCACGAGGCGCGAAGGAATCGTTGCGAACGCGTCAACGCGCACGGACGCCGTGCTTCAATGGCGCTCCCGTTCATCACCCAGGGCTTCCGGATGGCGCGTCGCTTCAGCGTGGTGCTGCGCAGCGTGCTGGCACTTGCGCTCGCCGCGGTCGCGGTGCCGCTGGTGAACCTGGCCGGCGGCGAGCTCGCGGACCTGCTGCGACTGCCGCGGGGCGGTGATGCGCGACTGGCCTACGACCTGCTTTGGGTGTTCCTTGCCGGCGTGGCGGGCAGCGCGCTGATGGTCGGCATGGCCGCGGTGGCGAAGACGGCACACGCATGGGTGTTGGCCGCGCTGTATCTGGCGCTGGGCCTCTACGTGACGGTGATGGCGTGGGACGACTTCCCGCGCTGGTTCACCCTCGTCTGCCTGCTGACGCTGCCGCTGCAGGTGTGGCTGGGCTGGTGGCTGGCCTGGGGTCGGCGACGCGCCTGACCGCGCGTCAGCGCCGCGGCCACGCCGCCAGCAGCGCCCACAGGCCGCCGATGCCGGCGATCCAGGCCGAGGCCGGCACGTCGAGCAGGCGCGGACCGCCGGCTTCCAGCGCATACAGCACCGCCGCGACGATCAGCAGGCCCACGCCGAGGATGGCGGCCACCACGCGGCGCTGCAGGCCCTTCATGGTCTGCGTCAGTTCGGTGAGGTCGCGGGACCGCATCGACAGTTCGTGGCGGCCCTCCACCTGCTGGCTCAGCCACGCATGCACCAGTCGCGGCATGTCCGGCGCGTGGGTCATGATCTCGGGCAGGCGCTTGCGGAATTCCTGCGCGGCACGCTGCGGGCTGTAGCGCTCCACCAGGATGCGTTCCAGCACCGGCTTGGCCACGGCCCAGATGTCGATCTGCGGGTCCAGCTGGCGGCCCACGCCTTCGATGTTGAGCAGGGTCTTCTGCAGCAGGATCAGCTGCGGCTGCAGGGTCAGTTCGTAGCGCTGCGCGGTGCGGAACAGCTTGGCCAGCACCTCGGCCAGCGAGATCTCGCTGAGCGGGCGGGTGAAGTACGGCTCGCACACCGCGCGCGCGGCGGCTTCCAGTTCGTCGATGCGGATGTGCGCGGGCATCCAGCCGGCCTGCACGTGCAGCTCGGCGATGCGGCGGTAGTCGCGGTTGAAGATCGCCATGAAGTTCTCGGCGAGCCAGTACTGGTCGTCGCGCGAGAGCTGGCCCATGATGCCGAAATCCAGCGCGATGAAGCGCGGATCGGTCTTGCGTTCCGGATCCACCCAGATGTTTCCGGCATGCGCATCGGCGTGGAAGAAGTTGTCGCGGAACACCTGCTGGTAGAACACGCGCACGCCCTTGGCGGCGAGCGCCTTGCGGTCGATGCCGGCCGCGTCCAGCGCGGCGATGTCGTCCGACGGGATGCCGCGCACGCGCTCCATCGTCATCGCGCCCTGCGCCGTGTGCGACCAGATCACTTCCGGCACGTACAGGTCGGGCGACCCGGCCCAGTTGCGGCGCAGCAGGCTGGCATTGCCGGCCTCGCGCTGCAGGTCGAGTTCGGCGGCCAGCGTGTTCTCGATCTCGGCCACGATCTCGCGCGGGCGGATCTTGTCCGCGTTGGGATGCGCGCGTTCGACGATGGCGGCGATGCTCTCCAGCAGCGCGATGTCGCCGGCGATCTGGCTGCCGATGTCCGGGCGCAACACCTTCACCACCACCTCGCGCCCGCCCGGCAGCGTGGCGGCGTGCACCTGCGCGATGCTGGCAGACGCCAGCGGCGTGGTGTCGAAGGTCTCGAAGGCGTCGCGGATGTCGCGCGCGAGCTCCTGCTCGACCCGCGCACGCGCGCGTTCGCCGTCGAACGGCGCCACCCGGTCCTGCAGCAGGGTCAGCTCTTCGGCGATGTCCGGCGGAATCAGGTCGCGCCGCGTGGACAGGATCTGGCCGAACTTCACGAAGATCGGGCCCAGTTCCTGCAGCGCCAGCCGCAGGCGCGCACCCCGCGGCTGTGCGGCGATCTCGGCCGATGCGCGCGGCACGAAGGGACGGGCCAGCCTCAGCCAGCGCTCGACCGGCGTGCCTTCCAGCAGGTCGTCGAGGCGGTAGCGCAACAACACGCGACCGATGCGGCTGGCCCGCAGCACCGACTTCATGCGCGGTGCTCCACGCGGGCGGCGAGGCGACCGATGCGCACGGCGAGGCGCTCGACGTCGTCGCGGATGGCGTCGACATCGTCATGGAAGGCGTTGAGTTCTTCGCGGCCGACCACGTCGCGCGACTCCTCGGTGACGTACTCGGCGGCGCTTCCTGCCAGGCTGCCTGCGGCGATGCGGGCCTGCTGCAGGCCTGCGCGCACGGCATTGGCGACCTGCACGCCGACGATGTCGCCGAACACCCGGGTGAAGGGCAGCGACCAGTCGGGATCGAAACGGGTGGCCAGGGTCTGCAGGCGGCGCGCCAGCTCGGCGTCGCCGGACACCTTCACCTTGCCGACCGGCGTGGCGTGGTCGCGACGGAAGAACGGCAGTTGGCCCAGCAGGCCGCCCAGCGTGCCGCGCACGGCCAGGTCGGCTTCCAGCACTTCGCTGGCGGGGCCGACTTGCAGTCGGCCGCCCCCGACCATGATGTCCATCGCCAGGGATGGCGCGTCCACGGCTACCTGGATGCGGCGTCCCTCCAGCGGACGCAGCGCGGCTTCGCTATCGGGATCCAGGGCGAGGGCGTGGTTAAGCGCGGTTTCCAGCGCACGGCCGGCGAGCGGCTTGAGGGCATCGAACGGAGACAGGTGTCGGGTGGAGGGACTCATTTGCATGAGCCCCCCCCCCCTAAGAACCGTACGTGCGAGTTTCCCCGCATACGGCTCAAGCCCGCTTAAAGCACCCGTGAGGGAGCCGGCTTCACTACTTTCAAACCAAGTTGATGGACTCGGATATGACATACGGGGTGCAGGAGAACTCGGTTAGCCAGTGTATCCGGCCCCCCCATCGACCTGTAGATGATGTGGTGGTTTTCCCAACTAGTTTCCTGCGTGATGGCCCCTTGGCACAAGGCGCAACGACCGGCTTGCGATTGATAAAGAGATAGCCACTGCTTTCTATGGCACTTGCTGTTCAGCAAGCGCTGTTGTCGCAGGGTCTCCCCATACCTTTCATCTGCCGGATCGAAGGGGTTGTAGCTCCCTTTGACCTTTTGATGCCTCCGGATTGGAGTGTCCGCGAGCGTATAAAGCGTCGCCTGCCGCGGCACTCCGTACCTGTCAGTCCCCATCCCGGCGAACACCCAGTTGCGAAGCTCGACCGAGTGGAAGTACTTCTTCCTTACCCAGTCTACCCTCTTGTTCGGATGTCGCCGTTTCGCCCATCGCCAGATCGCCCGGTGTATCAGGTGATCCATGCGATTGAACGCCATCTTGGCCACCACGGGGCTGTGATAGTTCGCCCAGCCTCGCAGTATTGGGTTCAGCAGGTCGATCAGATCGTACTGCCGTACCGTCTTGTTGCTACTGATAACCTCCTTGACCTTGCAATAGTTCGATTGCTCGTTCTTCTTGCTCGGTTTGATGAGCATCTTTCCGCTGTATTTGCGGAAGTTCCAGCCCAGGAAGTCGAAACCCTCGCTGATGTGCACGATGCGCGTCTTCTCCATCGACAGTTCGAGCCCTCGTTCTTTGAGGAACCCTTCCACCCATGGCTTGACCTCATCCTCCAGCAACTCCTTCGAGCTACCGGTGATGACGAAGTCATCCGCGTACCGCACCACATTCACTTTGAGTCCCGCAGCTTTCGTCTTGCCCATCCGCTCACGTAGATGTGCGTGCAGACCTGACTCCAGCCCATTCAGTGTCACATTGGCCAATGTAGGGCTGATGATGCCGCCCTGTGGCGTTCCTTCTTCGGTGTGCTGAAGAAGCCCCTTGTGGATGACCCCGGCCTTCAACCACTTTCTGAGCACTGTTCTGTCCATGCGGACATTGCGAAGCAGCCAGTCGTGGTTGATGTGGTCGAAGCACCCCTTGATGTCCGCTTCCAGCACCCATTGGGCCGAAGCCGTCTGGGACAGGGAAACAAACAACTGGCTCATGGCATCGTGGGTCGAGCGATTGATCCGGAAGCCGTAGCTGTTCGGATCACTCGTCGATTCGGATACCGGCTCCAGTGCCAGCAGATGAAGCGCCTGCATGGCCCGATCCAACATCGTCGGGATTCCCAGCGGACGTTCCTTGCCATTGGCCTTCGGGATGTAGACGCGGCGTAGCGGCTTGGGCTTGTACCCTCGCCGCCGCATCCGGCCTATCGCTTCCAATCGGGTTTCAGGCGTGTCCCAGAGTTCACGATCGACACCTGCCGTTCGTGAGCCTTGGTTCTCTGTCACTCGTCTTGCCGCCATTACCTTGCCGCAGTACGAGCGGGTCAGCCAGCGTTGCAGGGCTTTCACCTTGCGCCACTGACCTTCCTGTGTTGCCTTCGCGATACGGACCTGTATTCCCCGCACATTCCTTTCCACCCGGCGCCAGTCGATCTGGTGCCAGTTGTCAGGAACGTGGGAACGCGCAGGCCCGCGAGGGGTCACTCTCATGCTTCGTTCCTCCTGAGATGAAACATCCCGGCGGAAAGACGCATGGAGCCCCGGAGGGGCGGCATGCGCCCCGTCGGGGTTGGGTAGTCGTGGACCGAAGCCCACGTAGATAGGGTCAAGCAGGTGACACGCGATGCAGACCAGTCGGAAGTGGGCGTATCCGCTCCATTACAGAGGGGCATTTGCTTTTTCCGACCTCCCTTACCCGCTCCCAACAGCGCCCCTTGCGGAGAGCCTGCCCAGAGGGCGGGAGTGTGGGCATTACCACGTTCCTTGAAGATCACACGACTGAGGCAGGGTCTGTCTATTCGCCGGCGGCTTGTCTTGGTGACGCATCCCATACATGGAGTGGGATGACCAGCCGCAGAGTACCTATAAGCAGCTTCGGTACTGCAATGGTGACGACGTTTATCGACAATTCACAAAAGTTACCCATTTCAGCCAGCCTCGCCCCTCATCCGGTTTGCTGCTACCAGAATTTGCGTGAAACCTCGCGGCTTCACGCCCCTTGCGGGAGACTTGTTCAGTGGGCTTCGCACCCCTCCGTTACCGGAGACGCACGCCACTTCAGGCTACTGGTGGTCACACACCAGGTCCCACTTCCCGTCATCCAAACGGGTAGGACAATGATCAACAAGACACAGGTTCGCGTAGAGATAGTGCTGGCTTCTTGCAAGCCAACTCATTGATTCGCAAGGACACGACAGGTCGTGTGGGAATTCCATGCACGACATACCCTGCCCTTGCGGCGGAGTCTGACGTACTTCCCGACTCCGCTTGCGGATTTCGATGGGACCCCGGAGGGTCTGGTTAGATGGAGTATTAAGGCACTCAGACCTACGAGCTACACGAACCTTCGTGTCGCACCCATGCGGCCATTCTAGCGGCAAAGCCTGCACGCCCCGCCCGCCCGTTCGCCCGCTTCATGCAGGCTCGGGGCGGGCTCGACGGCGTCCTGCCGTCCCGGCGGAGAGAGACGGTGACGCGTCAGACGCGCTTGCCGCGCAGCAGCGAGATGATCGCCAGGATCACGAACACGACGAACAGCACCCACGCGATGTTGGTGGCGGCGCCGGCGATGCCGCTGAAGCCCAGCACGGCGGCGATCAGGGCGATGACGAAGAAGATGATGGCGTAGCGCAGCATGGAAACTCCCTTTGGCATGTGGCCAGTGGTACAGCCGTTAGTGGCGTGCGCCATGCTGGAATGCGGGAAGTCGTCGCCGCGTGATTGTCGCGCGGCGCGATATGGACGGCCTTCAGCGTCGTGATTCGTGCGTGAAGGCTTCAGGGGCTCGACTACCGCCCCTGTCCCGTCCGGAATGCCGTATCGGATCCGTCGACTGCGTGGCCGCGCGGCACCACGCTCATCGGTGCGCATGCGGCGAGGTGTGCGAGCCGCCGGCTGAAGCCCCTCCTACACGGGATGATCGCGCAGCCAGGCCTTCAGGCGTTCGAAGCCCGCGTCCATCGACACGCGCGGCACGTAGCCGAAGTCACGGCGTGCCGGCGCCATGTCGTACCAGTGCGCGGTACTCAACTGCTCGGCGAGAAAGCGTGTCATCGGCGGTTCGCCCTTCAGCGGCAGCACCGTCCACAGCGCCTCGCACACCGCGCCGACACGGTAGGCCGCCTTGAACGAGAGGTGCTTGTCCACGTGCGGAGCGCCGGCCGTTTCCAGCAGCGCGTTGAGCAGCTTGCGCATCGGCCAAGGTTCGCCGTTGGAGATGAAGTAGGCCTTGCCCGCGCAGGCGGCACCCGGCGCGAGATGGTCGAAAGCGTCGAAGTGCGCCTGCGCGGCGTTGTCGATGTAGGTGGTATCGACGTGGTTCTCGCCGCTGCCGACGATGCGCAGGCGGCCGGCGCGCGCGCGCGACACCAGCCGCGGCAGGATCTGGTGATCGCCCGGGCCCCAGATCAGGCGCGGCCGCAGCGCCACTGTCGCCAGTGATGCGTCGTTGGCGGCGAGCACCGCCTTCTCGGCGATGGTCTTGGTGGTGGCGTAAGGTGCCTTGAAGCCTTCGCCGTACGGAACGCTGTCGGCAGTGCCGCCCTCCACCGGATGGGTGGCGCGATGGGTCACGCTGGGGGTGGAGGTGTAGACCAGCCGCGCGATGCCGTGCAGCCGGCAGGCATCCAGCACGTTCTGCGTGCCGACCACGTTGGCATCGTGGTAACTCTTGTAGCTGCCCCAGGCGCCGGCCTTGGCCGCATTGTGGAAGATCGCGTCCACGCCGTCGGCGGCATGCCGCACCGCGTGCGCATCGGCGAGGTCGCCCTGCACTTGGCCCACGCCGAGTTCGCGCAGCACGGGGTAGTAACCGCGGTTGAGGCTGATGACCTCGTGCCCGCGTTCGACCAGGCCGCGGCACAAGGCCTGGCCCAGAAAGCCACCACCGCCGGTGACGAGGATCTTCATGCGTGCGGCTCCTTGTGCGCAGCGGCCCATGCGGCCAGCGTCTCGCGGCCGATCTTGGCGTTGTGGCGGATATCCACCGGAAAGCCCGGGTGCGGCAGGAACCTGGCGATGCGCGCGGTGTGCGGATGACGTGCGCCGATGGCGCGCAGGTCGGCCTCCACCCGCGCGCGGTCGACGCCGACACCGGGCTGCAGTTCGTAGCAGAGCACCGGCGTTTGGCGTCCGGGTTCGCCGACCCCGACCAGCGCGGTGCGGCGGACCTGGGGATGCGTATTGAACACGGGTTCGACCTGTTCGGTGTAGAGCGGGCCGTCGACGGTTTCGACACGCTGTGTCTTGCGGCCGCAGAACCACAGCCGGCCCTCGCCATCGAACCAGCCCACGTCGCCCATGCGATGCACGATACGCTCGCCACCGTCGGGCAACGCTTCGCGGATCTTGGCGATGCGCGTGGCCGCGTCGCGGCGGAAATAGGTATCGGTGGCGGTCGGCCCGGCGACGGTGATTTCGCCGACTTCGCCATCGGGCACTTCGTCGACGTCGTTCCAGTCGGCGATCGGCGCATCGACGATGCGGATGATGCGGACTTCGTTCGGCGGCACGGCACGACCGACGCAGGTGCCGGCGCCGGCCTCGGTGGCGGCGCGCGTGGATTCCAGTTCGCGGCCTTCGATGACGGCGACGGGCAGGCATTCGGTGGCGCCGTACGGCGTCCAGAACTGCGCGCCGTCCGGCAGCAGGGTGCGGATCTTCGCCACGGTGTCCGGCGGCACCGGCGCACCGGCGGAGGTCACGCGCTGCACGGTGGGCAGCGGCGCGCCGTGGTCGGCCAGCACCTTCATCAGCGCCGGCGAGCCGAAGAGCTGGGTGACGCCGAAGCGCGCGATGGCCGCGTGCAGCTTGTCCGGATCGGCGCTGGCAGGACGCGTGGGGTCCATGTCGGGAATCACCGAGGTGAGCCCCAGCGCAGGATCGAACAGCGCGAACGGCGGGAACGTCGGCAGGTCCACGCCGCCGGGCTGCAGGCCGAACGCGTTGCGCAGCAGCTCGATCTGGGCGACGAAATGACGATGGCGGTACACCACGCCCTTCGGCACGCCGGTGGAGCCGCTGGTGAACAGGATGCCGGCGACATCGTCGGGCGCCGTGTCCGCGAGTTGCGGGCCCGCCCCGGAGCCGCGCACCTCGATCTTCGCTAGCGTGGTGCCACCCCAGGCCCAGCGCGGGCCGACGGTCACGATCTTCTTCGCCGACTTCGCCCAGCCCAGCACGCGGCGCGCGAACTGGGCCAGCGGGATGCCGATGAAGGCTTCTGGCTCGGCTTCGTCCAGGCACTGCTTCAGCGCGCGGCGGTCGATGCCGGGGTCCACCAGCACCGGTACGGCGCCGGCCTTGAACAGCGCGAACATCAGCAGGAAGAACTCCGGCGTGGGCCGCACCATCACCACCGTGCGGCTGCCGCGACCGATGCCGTAGGCGCCCAGACCGGCCGCGATGGCATCGCTGCGGGCATCGAGCTGCGCGTAGGTGAGCTCGCGGGTGTAGCGGCCGGCGCCATCGGGGCAGCGCATGGCCACGCGGTCGGGCTGCTCGCGGGCCAGCCGGGGCAGGCTGGCGGCGATGTTGCACGGATCGGTCATGCGGGCATTGTCGCCGCTGGACGGTACTTGCGTCAGCCCGCGGCGTTGGCAGAATGCGGATCCCGCCCACACTCGCCACCCTTCCCCCGATGCATCCCTGCCTGACCTGTGGCGCCTGCTGTACCCAGTACCGCGTCGCCTTCCACTGGATGGAATCGGATGAAGTCTCCGAGGGCGGGGTGCCTGCGGCACTGACCGAACGACTAGACGCGCACCGCCTGTGCATGCAGGGCACCTATGCGCCGCCAATCCGCTGCGTGGCGCTGGATGCGGAAATCGGCGTGTACTCGCGCTGCAGCATCCATCCCAACCGGCCGTCGGTATGCCGCGAGGTGGATGCGTCCTGGGAATTCGGCGCGCCCAGTACGCAATGCGATCGCGCGCGCATGGCCCACGGCCTGCCGTCGCTCACGGCGGCCGACTGGCGCTGGCGCGACCCGGCGGACAACGACGGCGACCATCCCGACGACAACGGCAACAGCCCATCCTCGCCACCGGTCACGCCGATCGCGGCCTGAGCCGCCGGTTCCTGGTCAGCCCAGCGGATGCGCGTCGAGAAAGTCGCGGATCGCCGGCACCAGCACCTCGTGCTTGTCCTCCAGCACGTAGTGGCCGGCGTCTTCGTACGCGTGCACTTCCGCCTTCGGCAGCGCGGCACGGAAGCCGTCGAGGAAATGCCTGTCGAACACGAAGTCCTTCAACCCCCACCCCAGGAATGCGGGACGGTCGGCGAACGACGGCAGCGCCTTGCCGGCAGCCTCGAGCAGTGGCCACGCCTTGTCCTGCGGCCCCAGCGGGATGTCCTGCATGAAGCGGATCGTGGCGATCCGGTTGGCCCACGTGTCGTAGGGCGACACGTACGCTCGGCGCACGTCGGCCGGCATGCGGCGTTCCACACCGATCCATGAGGCGCCGGCGGAGAACGCGTTGAAGCCGCGGATGATCCACTCGCCGATCGTCCAGTCGCGGCCGAGCGCGATCTGCCAGGGCATCTTCTTCGCCGCGGGCATCGGGAACGCCGCGGTGTTGGTGATCACCAGGCGCTTGACCTGCGCGGCGTGCGAGAGCGCCCAGCCGAAACCGATCATGCCGCCCCAGTCATGCACGGCCAGCGTCACCGGACCGGTGATGCCCAGATGGCGCAACAGCGCCGCCACGTCGTCCACGCGCGACTGCAGGGTGTACTCGTAGCGACTGTCGTCGGGCTTGTCCGACAGGCCCATGCCGATGTGGTCGGGCACGATGCAGCGATACTTGTCGGACAGACCCGCCACCAGGGTGCGCCAGTAGTAGCTCCACGACGGGTTGCCGTGCAGCATCACCACCACCTCGCCGTCGCGCGGGCCTTCGTCGAGGTAGTTCATCGACAGGCCCGGGCGGACCTCGAAGCGCTTCGGATGGGAGGGGTAGCCGGGAAGGTTCATCGCGCGTCGCCGCCGTCAAAGAAAAGGGCCGGCGAACCGGCCCCTGGAATGCACATGCCGGGTGGGATTACCACTCCACCTCGGCCATCGTGCAGTTCAGGCCCGAGCCGATGCCGAGCAGGGCGATGCGGTCGCCCTTCTTCAGCTTGCCCAGTTCCTTCAGCTTGCTCAGCACGATCGGCACGCTGGCAGGGCCGATGTTGCCGTGCTCGGTGAAGATGGTCATGACCTTCTGCGGATCGATGCCGAAGGACTTGATGAAGGCCTGGGTGTGCGGCCGGCTGACCTGGTGGATGACGAACTGGTCCAGTTCGTCCACCGCCCAGCCCAGCGCCACCTTGGCAGCGGCGAAGGTCTTGTTGGCCAGCTTCATGCCCTCGATCAGCAGCATGCGGGTGTCGGTGACCATGCGGTCGAGGTTGCCGCGGCAGAGCTTGTTCCACTCGGTGGCCGAACGGGTCACGCCGCCCTTGTAACGCGGGGCTTCCGGGGCCAGTTCGCGACGCGCCATCACCATCGCCACGGCGCCGCAGCCCAGGGTCAGGGCGGCCAGTTCGTCGCGGAACTGCTGTTCGGTGACATCGGGCGCGTTGAGGCGCTCGATGGTCTTCTCGTAGACCAGGTTGGCGGTCTCGCCATCGACCACCAGCGCATAGTCGATCTCGCCACGCTCCAGCATGCGGGCGGCGATGTCCATGCCGTTGATGAAGGCCAGGCAGGCGTTGGCCACATCGAAGGTCTGGCACTCGTCGCCCACGCCCAGGTTGCCGCAGACGATGCTGGCGGTGGACGGCTCGAGGTAGTCGCGGCTGACCGAGGTGTTGACCACCAGGCCGATCTTGTCGGCACCGATGCCGGCGTCCAGCAGGGCCTTCCGGGCGGCCAGGGTGGCGGCGTCGGAGGCCTGCACGTCGGCGTCCCACAGGCGACGGGAGTGCACGCCGGCGATGTCGTTGAGCACGTCGGTCTTGATGCCCAGGCGATCGAGCGTGGGCTGCAGGCGGGCGTTGATCTCGTCAGACGTCAGCGTGTGCGGCGCATCGATATGCGCCAGTCCCGCGATGGAGACATTCTTGAAGAGCATCGAGGTTAGCGCCAGGGCTCAGGCAGAGGGGGCGACAAGGGTACTCACTTCCCGCCTTCACCGCATCTTTACGTGAGATCGCGCCGGGCGCTCCTCGCCTTGAAAAGTGATGTTCGTCACATTTTATCGGCCGCAACGGAATGCCGCGAACCGTTGTTCACCGTTGGCCGGATCGCCCAGTGGCTGCAGGGTATCGGCCTGCAGTCCCGGCGCTTCATTGCGGGCCAGGGTTTCCAGCTCGTCACGGACGCGCAGGGTGTTGCGCTCGTAGAACGCCACGCTGTCCTTGACCGACACCGACACCTCGCCGCGCTTTTCGCAGCCGGCCGGGGTCGCGCCGGCGGGGATCACCCGCACATTCTTCGCGGCCGGGGCCAGGTGCACCCAGGTGCAGGCGGACAACAGCACGGCGGAGGCCACGGCAAGGACGGCAAGACGCATCGGGGGCACCTTCGGAATGTGAGTCGCGGCCATTCTGGCCGATCCCGGATGAATCGAACCGGGCCATCAGCCGCCCCTCCGGGGAGGGGCGGCAGGCGGGGCTCACTTCTTCACGTTGCCGTCGGCATCCAGCTGGACCGCCTCGCCCAGCTGCAGCGCGCGGACCGAGTCGCCCACCTTGGACAGGTCGCCCACCACCACCCAGGTCAGGGACGAGGGCGACAGCGTGGCGGCGGCCTTGGCCACATCGGCTGCGCCGATGACTTCGTTGCGGGCCTTGTACTGGACGATGTAATCGTCCGGACGGCCGTAGCGCTGGTTGGAGACGATCTGGCCAAGCACCGCCGAGGCGGTTTCGTACGCGCCCGGCAGTTCCAGGGTGTTGGCCGCGCGGATCTTGGCGATTTCCTCCGGCTTGGCCGGGGCCTGGCCGGTGGCGAACTGGCTGATCTCCTTTTGCAGTTCCTTCATGGAATCGGCCGTGCGGTCGCTCTGCACCGCCGCGCTGGCCCACCAGGGACGCTGGCCCAGCGTGTTGCGGGCGCCGCTGTAAGCGCCATACGCCCAGTGCTTGTCCTCGCGCAGGTTCATGTTGAGGCGCGAGCTGAACTGGCCGCCCAGCACCCCGTTGGCGAAGTCGAAGTCGATGGTGCCGGCGTCGCCCGTGGGCGGTACCAGCTGCGCGGCGTAGACGTTGGACTGGATGGCGCCCGGCTGGTCGATCAGGAACACGCGCGACGTGGTCGGATTGGCCACCTTCGGTACTGCGGGCAGCTTCGGCGCGTTGGGCGCGGGCTTCCAGTCGCCCAGGCGGGCCTCCAGCAGCGGCACGATCTGCGCCAGCGTGGTGTCGCCCACGACGGTGATGCGGGCCTGGTCCGGCTGCAGCCAGTCGCGGTGGAAGGCAACCAGGTCGTCGCGGGTCAGCGAGGCGATGGAGGCTTCCGTCCCCGAACCGGTGAAGGGGATGGCGTACGGATGGCCGGCGCCGTACAGGAGCGGCGGCAGCGTGCGCAGCGCGGCGGTCTGCGGACGCGCCTTCTCCTGCTTGATGCCGGCGATCCAGGTGGCGCGGACGCGCTCGATTTCCGCCGGATCGAAGGTCGGCCGGCGCAACACGTCGGCCAGCAGGTCCAGCGACGGCTCCAGTTTCTCGGTCAGCGCGGACAGGCCCACCGAGGCCGAATCCAGTCCGCCAGCGGTGCTGAGCTCCGCGCCCAGGGCTTCCTTGCGTGCGGCGAGCGCCAGCGCGCCGTACTGCCCGGCCCCCTCGTCCATCATCTGCAGCGCGAAGCTCGCGGTGCCCAGCTTCTTGCCCACGTCGGCCGCATAGCCGCCCGGGAACTCGACATTGATCTGCACCACCGGCGTCTCATGGCGCTCGGCCAGCACCACCTGCATGCCGTTGGACAGCGTGGCGCGCTGGACGGCGGGGAACTTCAGGTCGGGGAAGGCGGCGGTCTTCGGCACGCCGGCGCTGCGGTCGACGTCGGTCTTCACCGTCTTGAACTTCGGGTCGACCTTCGGGGTGGCGGCCGGCGTAGTGGCCGGTGCCGCGAACACGGTTTCCGGCAGGGCCGAGGCCGGGGTTTCGCTGGGCTGCACGAGGATGGTGTGCGACGCGCCCGCCAGCCACTTCTTCGCGGCCGCCTGCACGTCGGCCGCGGTCGCGTTGGCGAGGATGTCCAGCTCTTCCTGGTAGCAGTCCGGCGTGCCCTGGTAGACGGCGCACGAGGCCAGCACGTCGGACTTGCCGCCGAAACCGCCGATGCGCTCGATGCCGCGCACGAATGCCGCGCGACCGGCCACCTTGGCGCGTTCCAGTTCGTCGGCGGTGGGGCCTTCGGCGATCAGGCGCTCGAGTTCTTCGTCCAGCGCCTTCTCCACCTTGGCCGGGTCCACGCCTTCCTTCACGGTCGAGACCAGGAAGAAGGTGCCGCTGATCTCGCTGCTCCACTGGTAGGCGCTGGCCTGGTCGGCGATCTTGTCGCCGTGCACCAGGCGGGTGTCGAGGCGCGAGGCCGCGCTGCCGCCCAGCACCTGGGCGAACAGATCCAGCAGCGCCGCGTCCCGGGTGCCCATCTCGGCCACCGGCCAACCGCGGTACAGGCGCACCTGCGGCACGCGGTCCGGGATGGTCTCGCGAGTGTCCTGGGCGTGCTTCGGAATGTGGGTCTTCATGTCGGCCAGCGTGGCGCTGGCCGGAATGTCGCCGAAATAGCGCGTCACCTTCTCCTTCGCCGTGGCCACGTCGATGTCGCCGGCCAGCACCAGCACGGCGTTGTTGGGGCCGTACCAGCTGCGGAACCAGGTCTTCACGTCGTCCAGGGTGGCGGCATCCAGGTCGGCCATGGAGCCGATGGTCTGCCAGCTGTAGGGGTGTCCGGCCGGATACAGCGCCTCGAACATGCGGGCCATGATGCGGCGGCCATAGGGCTGGTTCTCGCCCTGGCGCTTCTCGTTCTGCACCACGCCGCGCTGTTCGTCCAGCGCCTTCTGGTCGATCGCGCCCAGCAGGTGGCCCATGCGGTCGGATTCCATCCACAGCGCCATGTCCAGCGCGGTGGTGGGCACGTTCTGGAAGTAGTTGGTGCGGTCCTGGTTGGTGGTGCCGTTCTGGTCGGTGGCCCCGACCAGTTCGAACGGCGTGAAGAACTCGCCGTCGTGGTTCTCGCTGCCCTGGAACATCAGGTGCTCGAACAGGTGCGCGAAACCCGTGCGCCCGGGGCTCTCGTTCTTGCTGCCCACGTGGTACCAGATGTTCACCGCCACGATCGGCGCCTTGCGGTCGCTATGCACGATCACGCGCAGGCCGTTGGGCAGGGTGAACTCCTCATAGGGAATCACGATGTCCGCGGCGGCGGCCGGCTTCGCGTACGTGGGTGCCGGCGCATAGGCCAGGCCGCCGAGGGCGGTGGACAGGGCGAGGGCAAGCAGGGCGGCGCGGGGCCGGCGGGTAAGGCGCATCGGACACTCCTTTGTAATACGGGGTCGGCAGAACAGAACACCCGATGCTAACCGCGGCCCTGGCTCATTACACTAGGCCACAAGCCATGACGGATGGCCCATGCGTCCGTGGGCCCTGCCATTCGCGCCTTCCCCGGAGGTTGCATGGACCGCAAGCACTGCCTGGTCACCGGCGCCAACCGCGGGTTGGGCCTGGAACTCGTCCGCCAGCTGCTCGGCCGGCACTGCCACGTTGTCGCCACCTGCCGGCAGCCGGGCAAGGCCACCGCCCTGAATACCCTGGCCGGCGAACATCCCGGGCGCCTGCACGTGCTGCCGCTGGATGTGGCCGATCCTCGCAGCCGCGCCGAACTGGTGCGCGAACTGCCCCTGGTGACCGACGAAGCGCCCCTGCACCTGCTGATCAACAACGCCGGCGTGCTGCGCGGGGGTGAACGTTTCGGCCAGGTCGTGCCTGCCGACCTCGATGCCAGCTTCCACACCAATGCGGCGGGCCCGTTCCTGCTGACCCAGGCGCTGGCGCCCCGGCTGGCCGAAGGGGGCGTGGTCGCCAACATCTCCTCCGAAGTCGGCTCGATCGGCCTGCGGCAGGAGTTCCGCACGCCCAGCTACGCCATCGGCAAGGCCGCACAGAACATGGCCACGTCGCTGCTGGCGCAGGCGCTGTCCACCCGGCACGTCACCGTCGTGGCCCTGCATCCCGGCTGGGTGCGCACCGACATGGGCGGGCAGAACGCCGCGCTCTCGGTGGAGGAGTCCGCCGCCGGGTTGCTGCACGTGATCGACCGCCTCACGCCCGACGACAGCGGGTCCTTCCTCGATTGGCAGGGCCAGTCCCTGCCCTGGTGAAACTGAACGCCATCCCCGGCGTTCCGGCGGAACTGCAACGGTTCCTGCCTAAACCGCATCACAACCAGCACACCCCAAGCTGACCGGCCTCCGGCCCAGGTGGCGTGTTCGCAGTCACACCACACGCCCGGCCGCGTCTTGTGCATGCAGGACGGACAACCGGACGGACACGCAACCCGGACACCGGACAGCAACGCTGCATATTTAAACTTAACTGGATCAACAACTTACGTTTGGCACGGTTCCTGCTCTACCTATAACAAGACGCTCGCTGTTCCGAACCAAACCTGACTGAACCCTGAATCAACTCACCGAAACAACAGGTTTCGCTTGACCGCTCTGTCTAGGTGTACTACCTTACTACCACACCACCCCACAACATCACTACAGAGGCATGACAATGAACGCCAAGAACCTCCTCCCGCTGACCGCCGCCGTCGTCTTCGCCCTGTGCGCCGGCGCCATGGTCGTCTCCGCCACCCAGGCCGACACGGGCCGCACGGCCGCTGCCGCCGCAGCAGAGCGCATCGTCGACCTGCCGACCGTCACCGTGACTCCGGACGCCGCCGACCTGGCCCACTACAACACCTACAAGGACGCCAAGATCGTCGACCTGGCCGCCGTCAACGTGACGCCGACCGCCGAGGACCTGGCCTACTTCGTCGCCCAGCAGGCGGTGCGCGTGGTCGACATGCCGGTGGTCACCGTGCGTCCGTCGGCGGAAGACATGCAGCAGGTCGCCGTGCAGGCAGGTGTGCTGGCCAGCCAGCTGGCTTCGCGTTGATACGCAGGCAACACGTTCCGCCCGCGTGATACGCAAGCCGGCCATGGCCGGAGTTCCACCGCACCACCCGCCCGCGAGGCCATGCAGCGCCGCGTAGAATGCGCGCCATGACCGACGCCCTGGACCTCGATGTCCTGCTGTACCAGCCGGAAATTCCCCCGAATACCGGCAATGCCATCCGCCTCTGTGCGAACACCGGCGCGCGGCTGCACCTGATCGAACCCCTCGGGTTCACGCTGGAAGACAGGCAGCTCAAGCGCGCCGGCCTGGATTACCACGAGTACGCCACGCTGCAGGTCCACGCTTCGCTCGAAGCGGCCCTGCAGCGCATCCGTCCCGGCCGCCTGTTCGCGCTGAGCACGCGCGGCACCATGCGCTACGACCAGCCCGAGTATCGTCCCGGCGATGCCTTCCTGTTCGGCCCCGAAACGCGCGGCCTGCCGCAGGACGTGCTGGACGGCCTGCCGCCGGACCAGCGCCTGCGCCTGCCGATGCGGCCGGACAACCGCAGCCTCAACCTCTCCAACACCGTGGCGGTGGTGGTGTTCGAGGTTTGGCGCCAGGCAGGGTTCGTGGGCGGCGCTTAGCGCGGGTGCTTTTGTGGGAGCGACGTAAGTCGCGAACACAGGCCGCAGTGCATTGAGATCCGGGAGCAGCGCCAAATGAGCGAATGGCGTGCGCATCGATAAGGACGCCCGTCGTGCTCAAAGCGCCCGGACCGCCACCGTCCGCGATCGCGACTTACGTCGCTCCCACAATAACAGGCAGGATTTACGCGAACCGCGCCAGCCCATACGGCGCCAGCGGTATCTCCGTCGGCTGGCCCGCCATCATCTGGTCGAGCAGGCGCCCGGTCACCGGCCCCTGGGTCAGTCCCAGATGGCCGTGCCCGGTGGCGACGAAGATCTCCTCGCCCGGCACCCGGTCGATGATCGGCAGCGAATCCGGCGTGCACGGCCGGTTGCCCGCCCATTCCGAGACCGGTTCGCCGGTGATGCCCGGGAACAGCTTGCGCGCCTCGGGGTCGAGCCTGCGGATGAGGTGATAGTGCGGATCGCGGTCGAGTGCGGTCAGTTCCTTGATGCTGGTCATGCGGATGCCCGCCTGCATCGGCGATACCACCATGTAGCGCTCGGCCCACAGCGTGGGACGCCCGACCACGGCCTGCGCCTGCGGATACATCAGGTGATAGCCGCGTGCGGGAATCACCGGAATCTTCAGCCCGAACGGCCGCAGCAGCGCATTGCTCCACGCGCCTGCCGCCACGACGACACGACCCGCGTGCACCGGACCATGGTCGGTATCGACCTGGTAGCCGCCATCGCGGCGCGCGATCGACGATACGCTCGCGGTCAGCGGCATGGCGCCGCGCGCGCTCAGGTGGTTGAACAGGCGCCGGCAGAAATCGCCCGGGTCGCGCATCGCCAGCGATTCGCGCTGGAACACCGCGCGCTGGAAGCCGGCACCGATCCCGGGTTCCAGCTCGCGCAGCTGCGCGGCATCGAGCACGTCGAAGGCGACGCCGTGCCTGCGCATCAGGTCGCGCTCCCACTCGCCCTTCTCGAACGTCTCCTGCTCGCTGTAGACATGCAGGTAGCCGGTATGCGCGATCAGGTCCTGCGCCTGGATGCGCTCGCCCAAGGCGAGCCACGCGTCACGCGACGCGCGGTTGATCGCGCTCAGCGCGTCGATGATCGGCAGCACGTGCTGCGGACGTCCCTGCACCAGGAACTGCAGCAGCCAGCGTGCATACGAAGGGCTGACGCCCCAGTCCAGCTTCAGCGGCGCCAGCGGGTTGGCGAGCATGCGCAGCGCCTTCACCACGATGCCCGGCGTCGACTGCGGCATCACGTTGCCGACGGAAATCGAACCCGCATTGCCGAACGACGTCTCGCCCGCCGGACCCTTGGGGTCGATCAGCATGCAGGACAGGCCGCGGTCGAGCAGGTGGTGCGCCGTCGACAGGCCGACGATGCCGCTGCCGATCACCGCGACATCGGCGGTCCGCGGCGGCAGGGAGGAGGGAGAGGAAGTCATTGGATCGGAACGTCGTACGCGGTCTGGGGGGAGGGCTCGGGCCGGAAGGTGAAATGCCACCATTCCATCGGGTAATTATGGAACCCGTGCCGCGCCATCGCATCGAGCAGGCGCGCGCGGTTGGCCTTCTGTGCAGGCGACAGGTCGGCATGCGCGGTGTTGGCGCGGGGATCGAAGAAGTCGAAGGGCGTGCCCATGTCCAGGTCGACGCAGGCTCCGCGCTCACAGCGGGTCAGCGTGAGGTCCAGCGTGGCGCCGCGGCTGTGCCCGGAGGTTTCCGCGATGTAGCCGTCGAGCAACGCCGCTTTCTCGACGTTGGGATAGAACGCAGGCTTGGTGCGCTGGTCGGCGGCGTCGCGTGCCCAGGCCACGAAATGCTTCACCGACCGCACCGGCCGGTAGCAGTCGAACAGCTTCAGCGACAGGCCCTCGCGCTGCACGTCCGCCTGCACCTTCGCCAGCGCCTGCGCCACGGGCGCCAGCAGCAGGCAGGTGTTCGCTCCGTAGCCGGGCACGCGCGCGCCGGTGAAGTTGGCGGTGCCGGCGTAGCGCATGTCCAGTCGCACGCCCTCCGCCAGCGGCGCGACATCCACCAGGCCCGCGCTGGCCGCATCGGTGGCCGGCGACACGTCGACCTTCGTCGTGGCTGCAGCGTCGCACGCCGCCACGCGGGTGAAGGCGAGGTCTTGGTAGTCGTAGCTGAAGTCCGCCTCGGGATCCACGTGCGAAAGCGCCAGCGTGGTCGACCCGGCATCGGCCGAAAAATGCAGCCAGGGCTCGGCATCGACGCTGTCGTCGTCCCAGTCGACCAGCCAGCGCGCGTCCACCTGCATCACGGTGCCGGTGAGCATCGGCGAACGCGCCGACGCGAAGCGCACGCGATCGCCCTGCGCGCAGACCGTCGCATCGCCGAACCAGGGATCCCGGTAGCGGCCCATCCAGGCTGACAGCGCCGCCGCGGTGGCGGGTTTGCGATGACGGGTGTCCGGCTTCGGCTTGGCGGCGCGTTCGCCCGCGCGCTCCTCGTCCAGCAGCGCGGCGTAGTGCGCCACGCTGTGCGTCTCGCCCGGCCGGGTGATCTGCTTGGTCAGCACCTGCCCCAGCACGGTGCGCGCGGCCTCGCCTTCGCCATTGATCAGGATGACGATGCCGGTGCGCTGATCGGGCAGCAGGATCACCGACGAATACATGCCCGCCAGCGTCCCGGTGTGGGCCACCTTCCAGGCGCCGTCGACGTCGGACAGCCGCCATCCGTAGCCATAGGCGGAGACGTGGCTGTTGTCCCAGGCGCGCATGCGCGCGCTCACGGGCATCGGCATGTGGGCCGTCCAGACCGCCCGGCGCTGCGCGGGCGACAACCAGGCCGGCTGCGCCTCCGGCGACAGCCACATGCGCATCCAGGACAGCATGTCGTCGAGGCTGCAACGGATCCCGCCGGCGGCCATCGAGGTGACGTTGGGCACGATGGTCTCGTCCTCGCGGATGACCCGGTTGCCGTGCGGCGTGCGCATGTGCGGCTGCGCCACGTTGCCTACCTCGGCGCGGTTCCATTCACCGACCTGGCAACGCGACAGGCCGAGCGGTTGGAACAGTTCACGCTTGACCAGCTCCTCGTACGGCGCGCCGCCCGCCGCGGCGGCCACTTCGCCGGCGACGACGTACAGCAGGTTGTCGTAGGCGTAGGCGGCACGGAAGCTGTGCGTGGGCTTCAGGTGCTGCAGGCCGGCGATGATGTCGGCGCGGGTGAACCGGTTGGGCTCCGGCCACAGCATCAGGTCGCCGGCGCCCAGGCCCAGGCCGCTGTTATGGATCAGCAGGTCGCGCACCTGCATCTGCTGCGTGACCCACGGGTCGTGCATGCGGAACTGCGGCAGGTGCTTCGTGACCGGGTCGTCCCACTTCAGTCTGCCGGCATCGACCAGGCGCGCCAGCACGCCGGCCGTCATCGCCTTGCTGTTGGAGGCGATCTTGAACAGCGTGGCGGCATCGATCCTCTCGCCGCTGCCGGCAACGCGTTCGCCGGCGGTGCGCTGGTAGACCACCTGCCCGTCGCGCACCACGCCCACCGCCAGGCCGGGCAGCTTGTAGCGTTCGAACGTGGCGTCGAAGGCAGCATCGCGCTCGACTCGCAACGACGCGGTCTCCGTCGCATAAGCCTCAGCGGTAACGGTGAACATCACGCATGCCAGCAGGACGCGCCACCGCTGAAGGGTGCGCACCTCGGGAGTCGACTTAAACCATCGCACGCGTGTTCGTTCCTGACTCTGTCCATCGGGGCAGGGGCGGCCCCGGCACACGTACGGGCGGCATTGCCGCCCGTGCCATGACATCCACGCCACTCAGCGGAACTTGTATTCCATCAGCAGACTGTAAGCGCGGCCACGCGGGTCGGCGATGCGCGTCTCCCACGCGGCGCCGGCCGCGAAGTCGTTCTGGTGTGCAGTGAACGGCGGATCTTCGTCGAACAGGTTTTTGACGCCGAAGGTCAGCTTCATCCGTTCGATGCCCGAATACACCAGGCTGTAGTTGTACGTGGTGTAGTTGGAGACGCGCGGATTCCAGTTCTCCGGGATGTAACTATTGTTGCGCACGCTTACCGGCAATTCGTCGTTATAGCCGTCGCGGTAGATCTGGCTGAGGTTATGCGACCAGTCGCCCTTCTGCCAGGTAAAGGTCAACGTGTGCTTCCACTTGATCGGCAGGTTGTAGTAGCGGACGTAGTCGCCGACCAGGTTGTCGGTGTACGGCAGCGTTTCCAGCGCCTTCGTCTTGAAGGTATTGATATAGCTGCCGTTGAGGTTCAGGCGGAAAGTGCCGCCTGCCAGGTCGCCCATCACGTTGCCATCGATCTCGATGCCGCGCATCAGGCTACCGCCCGAATTGATGTAGCGCCGGTCAATGGCTACCACCTCGCCGCTGGCGTCCCGGATCCAATTGGAGGCGAACACGTCGTAGTACTGGATCAGGATGTCACGCGGTGCGGAGCGGATGGTGTTCTCGCGCTCGATCTCCCACCAGTCGACGCTGACGTTGAGCCAGTCGACCGGGGCCAGCACCACGCCAAAGCTCTTCTGGGTGGACTCTTCCGGCTGAAGGTCTTCCTTGCCTCCGAACAGTTCGACCGGACGAATCGATTCGCAGCCGGCGACCGCCGGATTTGCGATGCCAGTCGGGCACGTGGCCGGGTCGGCAAGGTCCAGGCCGGTGTACTGCGTCTCGGTAACGCCATTGAACAACTGGTTGAAGGAAGGCACCTTGAAGCCGGTGCTGTAGGCGCCGCGCAGCGCCACGCCATCAAATGGCGCGAACTTGAACGATACCTTCGGATTGGTCGTGCTGCCGAAGCCGTCGTATTCGTCGTAGCGGCCGGCCACCGTGATGTCTAGGTTGTCCAGCAGCGGCAGGTAGACCTCGGCGTAGACCGCCTTAATGTCGCGGCTGACATTGTCGAGGATGTTGGACTCGTCGAACGGCGCATTGAAGATCGGACGCTTGTCCACGCGCGAGTCGCCATCGAACTTGAATTCCTCGCGGCGCAGGTCGATGCCGGTGGCGGCCAGCACTTCGCCGCCGGGCAGCGAGAAGCCCAGGCTGCCGGAGAACGTCGCATCCAGCGTGGTAAGGATGGACTCGCCGCCGTACAGCATGACGCCCGCGGCCGACGCCGCATCAAGCGCGGACATCGCGGCCGCGCTCTGCTCCTGGCCCGGCAGCAGGAAAGGATTCAGCAGGCCACTGCCCAGGATCGTGCGCAGCGCATCTGTGTAGTGGTAGCCGCTGCCCAGGGTGGATTCCGACTTGCTCGACGCACGCGACAGACCGACGTTGTAGTCCCACTTACTGCCCAGCGAGCCCTCGAACGCAGCAAGGAAACGGTACGACTTTGTCGTCGTCTCGATCTGGCGGGGACCGCACGCGATGCAGCGCCAGCGGTACGCGATCGGCGCGCCATAGTTCAGGTTGCCCGCACCAAAGTACGCCGCAAGCGCGTCGTACACCATGTCGTACGTTTCCTGCGTGGTCGCATTCATCGGATACCACGTGGCAGGGCCCAGTGCCGTGGCAGCCGTCGAGGTGCTCGACGAGATCTGGTTGGGCTCGAACGTCTTCTCCACATCCACCTGCGATCCGACCAACTCCACGTAAGCCTGGTGGTTGTCGCTGATCTTGAACGTGGCGCGGCCGATGAAATCCACGCTCTCCTGCGGCTGCTGGATGATGGCGGCGGCCGGGTAGTCCCAGGCACAAGCGTAGCGCGAGGCCGCGCTGCTCCACAGGCGATGGTCGTACGGACCCATCATGTCGCCACCGCTCTCGCAACCTGCGGCGCCGGGCAGGTCGAGGATATTAATCGCGGTCTGCCGTACAGCAGGATCCGCCGGGTCGAGCTGGCCGTTACGCAGCAGGCTGGTTGCGCCCACGCCTGTGCTGCCCAGGCTGAAGACCGTGGCAAACGGCGTACCGCGCGTATCCGGCGACAGGCCGCGATCAGGCTGGAACGTGTTGGAGAAGTCGCGGTCGGTACCGCGCAGGATCTCGTTCTTCTTGTAAGTGACCGTACCAAAAACATTCCAGCGGTCGTTGTCTAAGTCGCCCCAGCCGCCCAGCAAGTTGGCGCGGAAGATATTACCGCCGCCCTCCTCGGTCACGTCGACGAAGGTCGACGCTTCCAGGCCGGTATAGTCGGTCTTGGTGATGAAGTTGATCACGCCGCCGATCGCGTCGGTGCCATACACAGCCGATGCACCGTCGCGCAGCACTTCCACACGGTCGAGCGCGGCGAAGGGGATCGAGTTCAGGTCCACCGCGCGGCCCTTGAGCCCATGGGTGGCGACGCGGCGGCCATTCAGCAAGACCAGCGTCGCATCCGCGCCCTGGCCGCGCAGGTTGGCGCCGGAGACGCCGTTGTTGCCGCGCTGCTCTTCGCTGACGATACCGCCGTTGCTGGCGAGGTTGTCCGAACCGTTACCCGCGATGTTGAGGAACATCAACAGTTGTTCGGCCGAGGAGATCCCGAGTTGGTCGATGCGTTCCTTCTGCAGCACCGTGACCGGCAACTGGGTCTCGATCTCCGTGCGCTTGATGCGTGAGCCTGTGACCGTCACCGTGTCCAGCGTGCGCGCCTTGTTCTCGGTAGGAGACGCCGCGTCCTGCGCAAGTCCGATGCCGGGAACGGCAAGCCCCAACATGATGGCGGCGGCGAGGTGGCTTGGCTTGAGCGGAAGGGAGCGAGTGGGCATGCGGGATCTCCGGGCTGAAAGGACGCTGCACTACATGGTCGATACGATGCACTGCATTGCGCGGAGCACGTCGCCCGTGGGATTGCGTGCGTACGGTGGGTCCTGGCAGGACATGGACACCGCATTGATGCATCCCCGGAACGTATGGATCCCCATCCGTGCCATCCGGCGCATCCCGTTCCGGACGCGCATTGCAGGCATTGCCTGATGCTTCGGTTGTTGCGCCGGCACCCCCGCCGGCTACCTCACCGTCGACCCCTACCGCGATCGACGGAAAACCCCTTTCACAGCGGTGTAGCATGCCCCTTGCGATGAGTCAATAAATTATTCTCGCATCACAGAAAAACTGACTGGAATATTCCTGATCAGGGCGATGCCGGCGCGGGTGGCGTCGTGTCGGCGGTGCGCGTGAGCGCATGCAGGATGCGCAGGTCCTGAGCGTCCAGTTCGGTGCCTTCCATGCCGCGGAAACGGTGGTGGAATGCGCGCACGGTATCGGCCCGGTTATCGATGGAATAGCCGATGGCCTGCAGCGCCAACCAGGGATCGAACCCGGCCGGGGGGTCCTGTGTGGCATCGGCTGGCCACAGGCCGAAACCCGCATCGTGCAGCCGCTTCCACGGGAACAGCGGGCCCGGATCGATCTTGCGCGTCGGCGCCAGGTCCGAGTGGCCGATGATCTGCGTGGGCGGAATGCGCAGACGCGTGGTCAGGTCGCGCAGCAGGACGATCAGGCTGTCGATCTGCGCATCGGGGAACGGACTTTTGCCGTCGTTGTCGATCTCGATGCCGATGGAGGCGTTGTTGACGTCGGTGATCGCGCCCCAGCGTCCGGCGCCCGCATGCCAGGCACGCTTCGCGTCGCTGACCAGCTGGTAGATCTTTCCGTCCTTGCCGAGCAGGTAGTGCGAACTGACGCGTCCTCCGCTGTTGCGGCTGCGCAGCGTATCCAGCGACTGCTCGACGGAGTCCTGCTCGGTGTAGTGCAGCACGATGACCACCGGCCGGCGCTCATCGAAATTCTTCGACGGGACCCAGGTGGCCAGCGGGTTGCGCGGACCGCTGTGCGCGCAGGCGGCCAGCAGCACGGTCAGGGCGGCGACGGCCAGGATGCGCCGCGCGGGTGTGACGGACAGGGTCATGACGGTTCCTCCGCAAAGGCAGGGCTACAGGAATAGTACGGCGCACGCACCCTGCGCACGCGCACCAGGGCAAAAGAAAGGCCCGCCGCGAACGGCAGGCCACGGGAGAGACACAGCTTCGACCGCATGCGCTGCGCGATCAGAAGTTCCACGTCACCACGAGCTGGGTGTAGCGGGGGGATTGCCAGCGCGTGCCGGTACCGAACGTCGTGCGGTAAACCCCGGGCTGCTTCTCGTAGCGACCACGCACGTTGATGACTTCCTGGTCATTGAGCAGGTTGTAGACCGAAAGACGCGCCTTCAGGTCGATCCCTTCCACCGGCAGCGTCCAGGTCACGTTGGCGCCCAGGTTGTATGTCCATGGCATGCGACCGAATGCGCCACGCTCGGTGAACTCATAGACGCGCTGGTCGTAGGCGCCGCCGCAGTTCTGCACGCAGATCCAACCGGTGCCGCCGCCGCTGCCTTCGCTGGTGTAGCTGGCCACGGCCAGGTTCTCGTCCGGCCACGTCACGCCGAACGCGGTGATCGGACCGCCCGAGAGCGCGGTGAACGTACCGCCCACCGCCCACATCTCGTTGAACTTGTAGCTTGCACGCAGCTTGATCTGGTGCTCGTGGTCGTTGAACAGCACGCCATAGCGTTCGTTGTTGGCCGGGTGGTCCCAGTGCTGGACCATGCCGGTGTCACCGTAATTGGTGTCGGAGTTGACCGGGCCCTCGTGGTTGCCTTCCGACTTCGACCACAGATAGGACGCATTGAACGCCCACTTGTCATCCCACGCGCGGTCGATCTGGAACTCGACCGCCTTGTAGGTGCGCTTGGGCTTGGAGTAGCCGATGATCCGGTTGCTGCCGCTGGTGATGTAACCTTCCCGCGAGGTGTCGATGGTGACCCAGCCGTCCTGGGCGCAGCCCATGGCGGTGGTGCCCCAGAGGGTGAGCTGGTCGCCGGGGTTGGCGATAGGCCACAGGTTGCCGTGGCGCACGCCGCACAGCGCGTTGATGCGGATGTCGTCCAGCGCATTGGTCATCCGGCGATACGTGGCATTGACGCCCCACGACCAGGCCTGGTTGATCATGGTCTGGAAGCCCAGGATCGCCTCGTCCTGGTAGACCGCGTCGAGGTCGCGATCCACGCTCTGGCGCAGGTCGCCGACGCTGACGTTCATGTCGTCGTCCACCGGACCGATCTGGGCCCCGAGCACCGGCTGCATGTAGCTGGAGCCGGTGATCGGGTTGGTCGCCGGGCTCCAGCCGCTGAGCGCCCAATAGGTGTATTCGTCGGTCAGACCGCCGGCAAACGTGTAGTTGATGTTGTTGGTGACCGGCAGGTAGTAGCGGCCCAGGTTGCCGAACAGCTTGGTGCTGCCGTCGCCCTTCATGTCCCACGAGAAACCGAAGCGCGGCGAGACCAGGTCGTCGATCTTGATGAAGCTGCTGCCGGCCGCGGTCTTGTTGTTGAACGCATCGACGCGCAGGCCCAGGTTCAGCAGCAGGTTGGGCGTGACGCTCCAGTTGTCCTCGACGTACCAGGCATTGGCGGTGGTGTCGAACACGCCGCCATCGATGCGCTTGCGCCCCATCACGACGGCGTTGACGCCCGCCGGCACGGTGGCGCCGTTGTCCAGTGCGGACCCCGGCGTCATCGAATAGACCGTATAGGTCATCTGCGACGGACCCGGATAGAACGAGGCACGGTCGGTCGTCATCACCTCGCGATCCAGACCGAACCGCAACAGGTGATCGCCGAGCGCCCATTCGAAGTCGAGACGACCGACTTCGCGCTTGTCCTCGTGGTTGATGACCGTGCCGCCCGGATGGCAGCTGACCGGCGGCCGGCCCATGCCCGCGTAGACGCTGTTGTAGCTGGAGTTGATGATCACCTGCGAGCACAGCGCATCGGCAGGCGAGCGCACGAAGCTGCTGCTGTTGTTCTCGCCGTACATCGCCTTGACGGAGAAGTTGTCGCCGAAACGGCCGGTGTAGGTCAGCGAGCCGCTCTTGCCGCCGCTCTCTGTCGTGCTCACACCGCTCATTCCGCCGCGGGTGGCGGTGTCCCAGTCGTACGCGTAGGTGGTGCTGTCGGTATCACCCTCGTCGGAGAATGCGAGCAGCTCCAGACGGTGATCGTCGTTGAGGTTCCAGTCCAGCTTGGTGCCCCAGAACCCGTTGCCCGACTCGCCAGTCGTCCACGTGGTGCCGCTGGTGTTGGTGTAGCCCGTGCGGTTGTCCCGCTGCTCGAACATGGCGAACAGGAACAGCTTGTCCTTCACGACAGGTCCGGAAGCCCAGACGTTGGCCTTGCTGAAGGTACGCCTGTCCTGGCTGGCGCGGTAATAGACCGGTACCGGATTGCCGTTCGCATCGGTGTCGTAGAACAGGTGATCATCGGCCGTCGCGCGCCCGGCTTCCGGCTCGAAGGTCACTTCGACACCGCCCTTGAACTCGTTGCTGCCCGAGCGCGTCACCGCATTGATCACGCCACCGGTACTGCGACCGAATTCCACCGAGTAACCGCCGGTCTTGACCTGGAATTCCTGGAAGAACGCGAACGGCGCAGTGGAGAAGCTCTGGCGACGGTAGAAGTCGGTGACGTTCAGGCCATTGATGAATACCGAGTTCTCGGCCACCGACGAGCCGCCGAAGGAAATGCCGCCGAAGCTGGAGTTGCCGCCGACCACGCCCGGTGCGAGCAGGGCGACCGAGCTGAGATCCTGCGCCACCGGCAGGCGGGCCAGTTCCTCACGGTTGATGGTGGTGGCCGACTCCGTCGAACGCACGTCCACGCGGTTGATCACGCGCGAACCCACCACCTGCACGGCGTTGAGGTTCACCACGCCGCCGTCGCTGCCCAGGTTGACGGTGGTGGTGCCGCCCAGCGCGACGTTGACGGCCACGGATTCGCCCACATCCTCGCCGTTGCGCTTGACCTGCAGCTGGTAGTCGCCCACCGGCAGCTGGCTCAGGCGGTAGCCGCCGTCGCCGCCCACCGTCACCGAGCGCGTCGCGCCCGTGGCGGTGTTGGTGATCATGATCTGGTCGCCCGCGCTCGCACGGCCGGCGACAGCACCGGTCGCGCTCTGCGCCATCGCCAGGGGCGCCATCGACGCCAGGCAGGCGCCCAACGCCATGCCCAGTGCCGCCTTCTTCAGAACCTTGCCTTTCATCCCCGCTCTCTCCTGCTAAAGATGGTGTTGAATCGTGTGGTGGTGGTGTTGCGATCAGCCGCGCCCGTCCCGGGGCAGCACGGTCCATTCGAACTGGTAATCCCATTGGTCGAAGTAGAGGTTTCCGCCCCTCCACTCCACTTCCCCGCGCTGCAGGTCGACCGTCTCTGAGCGCTCGTGCTGCTTGGCGGGGATGAAGTCGCGCGAATAGTCGTCGTTGAAGGCGACGCGGTAGGCATCCAGCCCGCCCAGGTAGAACCAGCGAAGGGCCGGATCGTCCGAGGCCAACTGACCGCTGGTCACATCCATCGGCACCCAGCCGTAGGGCGCCAGGTACAGCGCGCCCCAGTCGTGCATGGTGTCGTGGCCTTCGACGTCTTCGGAGTACGCCCAACCCGACTGCCAGCGCGCGGGAATGCCGTTCATCCGCAGCAGCGTGATCAGCAGCAGCGTCTGCTGGCCGCAGTCGGCGTGGCCGGCGCGGAAGGCGTAGTCGCTGATGTTGCTGAGGGTGGAATATTCGCGGGCACCCGCCCACGGGATGCGGTCCACCGCCGCGAACAGTTTCTGCGCGATGCGGTAGGGGTTCGTCTCGTCGCCGACGATGTCGGCGCTGAAGCGGCGCAGGTCGTCGCTGAAGACCACGTGCGGCGCGCGTTCGGCCACGAACGGCTCCAGCTCCGGCGTCAGCGTGAGCGGCACCACGCGGTCCGGATCTATCGCGACGCGGCGCGCGTGCACGGTGACTTCGTAGGTCAGCGAGAAGGTCGTCGGCTGGCCCGCGATGGCGGACTGTTCGAGATAGGCCGTGCGTTGCAGCGCGCGCTCGGGCGCGACCTGCGGCCTGGCCGGTTGGCTCTCGACCAGGGCGATGGCTTCCTGCTGGCCGGCGATGGCGCGCGGATAGGGAATCCATGCGCGCACCGTCTCGCCAGCCGGCACCGCGTCGGGCTTGACGGTGATGCGGTGGGTGATGCGGACGCGGCGTGGCAGCACGCTGCTCGCGCCCGTCGCCTTGGATACCTGCACCACGTCGCGGTGATGGCGATGAAGCGTTTCGTAGGGCCCTTGGACGAAGGGGCGCACCGGCGCTGCGCGGCGGGCGGCCGCTTCCGGGCTCAGCCGGAACAGGTTGGACACCGAGCGGTTGAAGTAGCGGGGCTCGCCGTCGATGTCGAGGCGTTCGATCAATCCGGCGGCGTCCCATCGCTGGAACTCGTCTTCGCGCAGGTCCGGTACCTGCGCACGGATGCGCTGCCTGACCGTCGCACCATCCAGGCCGAAGTCCAGGCGGATGCGGCGCATGCGCTCGCGCTGGAACTGCAGCGCCCGGGCGTCGGCGACGCCGCGCGCCTGCAACGCCCGATCGATCGCCTGATCGGCCTCATGGAAGCGCCCGCGGTCGATGTCGGCGACGATCGCCGCCAGCGGATCGCCCGCCATGGCCAGTCCCGGCGCCAGGAGTACCATCGGCCACCCGCCCAGACACAGCCACGCGGCCAGCCGGCGCTGCCGGCGCCTGCCGCGTACTGCAATGGTGTGCTGGCTACCGCTGGCATCCACGTCGAACATCCCCTAGCCGACTGGTCACGGTTGTGTAACACGAGGCAAATGCGAGGGTCAATAATTTATTCTTGATTTTTATCTCGTGAGAAATAAATATTCTTGCAGAACCCACCCCCGGCATGGCGTCATGTGCATCCAAGGGCGGGACTGATGGAGGGGAGTGGATGAACGTATCGACGTCGTACCGGCCCAGCGCGTGGCCGCGCACGCCCGGACGCGGCACCCTGACCCGCGCACTGGCGCTGGTCCTGCTGGGCGCCACGCTGTCGGCCACCGCACGCGAGCCCCTGCCGGTACCGCGCCACGCGGTCATCGGCGTGGAAGACCACCACCTGCAGGCCGACTACTGGATCGGCAGGCTGGCCCAGCCGCAGCGCGTCCTGCTGGACGCCCCCGGGGTCGCCGCGCAGAACGCGCGCATGCGTCAGCAGGACCGCCACGTCCACGACCTGGAAACCCTGCCCGCGACGCTGACGCGCACCGATGTGCGTGCATGGCTGGATCCGCTGTCGGCCCCGCCCACCCGCACGCTGTACGACGACCAGGGCCGCGAGATCGCGGCGGCCCGCCTGGCGGCGATCGCGGCCAACGCGGCGGTCGATGCCGTGGCCGAACAGGCCCCTGCACGTTACGGTCTGGTGGTGCACCGCGCGGACCTGCGGACGTTCCCCACCCGCGAGCGCGTGTTCAACAGCGCGGACGACACCGACATCGACCGCTTCCAGGAAAGCGCACTGTTCCCCGGCACGCCGGTGGTCATCGCGCACACCAGTGCGGACGGCGCGTGGTACTTCGTGGTGAGCCCGCTGTATGCCGCCTGGATCGAGAAGCGGCATGTCGCCGTGGGCAGCCGCGACGCCGTGTTCGGCTACGGCCGCAGCGGTCCGGGCCTGGTGGTGACGGGCGCGACCGCCCGAACCGTCTACAACCCCGAGGAGCCCGGCCTGTCGGCGCTGCAACTGGACATGGGCGTGCGCGTACCGGTGCTGGCCGACTGGCCGGCCGATGCCCCGGTGAACGGGCAACACCCCTACACCTCGCACGTGATCCAGCTGCCGGTGCGGCGCGGGGACGGCTCGCTGGCCCTGCTGCCTGCCCTGCTGCCGCGTACCGCCGACGTGGCGCCGGACTACCTGCCGCTGACGCCGGCCAACCTCCTGCAGCAGGGTTTCAAGTTCCTGGGCGAGCGCTACGGCTGGGGCCACGGGTACGACAGCCGCGATTGCAGCGGATTCGTGTCCGAGGTCTACCGCAGCATGGGCATCGTCCTGCCCCGCAACACCAGTGCGCAGGCGGTCAGCCCGGCGCTGGAACGCATCGGCTTCGACCCCGGCGACAGCCACGAGAAGCGGCTGGCCGTGCTGCGCACGCTGCAGGTGGGCGACCTGGTGTACATCCCCGGCCACGTGATGATGGTGATCGGCCACGACAACGGCATCACCTACACCATCCACGACACCACCGGCATCACCTATCGCGGCGCCGACGGCAAGACCGTGCGCGCCAGGCTCAACTCCGTGGCGGTCACCCCGCTGGAGCCCTTGCTGTTCAACAGCGAGCAGTCCACCGTCGACCGCATCACCGCCATCCAGCGCATCCGTCCCCAAGGGGCTCCATGAAGATCACCGATATCAAGTTCGGCATGCTGCGCGTGCCGTTGAAGACACCGTTCAAGACCGCCCTGCGCACGGTGGACACGGTTGAGGACATCGTGGTGATCGTGCACACGGACACCGGCCACGTCGGCTATGGCGAGGCGCCGGCGACCGCGGTCATCACCGGCGACACGCATGGCTCCATCGTCGAAGCGGTCGGCAAGTTCATCCGGCCCCGCCTGATCGGCCAGGACATCGCCAACCTCAACCGCATCACCGACCTCATCCAGACCGCGCTGGAGCGCAACACCAGCGCCAAGGCCGCGGTGGAGATCGCGGTGTACGACCTGTGGGCGCAGCTCTACGACGCGCCACTGTACAAGATGCTGGGCGGCGGCGATCCGGTCATCACCACCGACATCACCATCAGCGTGGACTACATCGACAAGATGGTGGCCGACTCGATCAGCGCGGTGGAGCGCGGCTTCGAATCGCTGAAGATCAAAGTGGGCAAGGACATCGGCCTGGACATCGAGCGGGTGAAGGCCATCTATTCGGCCGTCGAGGGCCGCGCGCTGCTGCGCCTGGACGCCAACCAGGGCTGGACCGCCAAGCAGGCGGTGTTCGCCATGCAGCACCTGGAGGAGGCCGGGGTGGTGCTGGAGCTGCTGGAACAGCCGGTGAAAGCCCGCGACCTGGACGGACTGAAGTACGTCACCGACCGCGTGCACACGCCGGTGATGGCGGACGAGAGCGTGTTCGGCCCCACCGAGGTGATCGACCTGATCAAGATGCGCGCCGCCGACATCATCAACATCAAGCTGATGAAGACCGGCGGCATCTCCAACGCCATCCGCATCGCCGACATCGCCTCGCTGTACGGGGTGGAATGCATGATCGGCTGCATGATCGAGACCAGCATCAGCGTCGCCGCCGCCGTGCACGTGGCCGCGGCCAAGGCCAACGTCATCACCAAGGTGGACCTGGACGGCCCGTCGCTGGGGCAGTTCAACCCGGTCGAGGGCGGGGTGATCTTCAACGAATCGGAAATCACCATCACCGATGCGCCGGGCCTGGGCATCCGCGAGATCCGCGGGCTGGAGCTGCTGCCGGGCTGAGCCCGGCGGCGACGGCCCGTTGTCAGCGCCGTCCGGCCCCATCACACTCCGGCCATGACGAATCCCCTGGTGAAGATCCGTTCCGAACGCGACCAGATGTCGGCCATCGAGCGCCGCATCGCCGACTTCATCCTGGACAACGCGCACCTGCTGCGCGACTACTCCTCGCAGCAGCTGGCCAGCGCGCTGGGCATCAGTCAGTCCAGCGTGGTGAAGTTCGCCCAGAAGTCCGGCTTCAAGGGCTATCCCGACCTCAAGTACACCATCGGCGAAGCGATCGCCCGCAACGGCAACGGCCACCCCCAGCTACCGGAGGCCGTCCAGGACGATGCGCCCGACGCCTACCAGCGGCTGCAGGATGGATTGCGCCGCAGCAAGCTGGCCGCCGAGGAAGAGACCCGCAGCCTCAATCCCCGCACGCAGATCGAGCCGATCGTGGAGATGATCGACCAGGCCGGCAAGGTGTTCGTCTGCGGCCTGGGCGATGACGGCCTGTTCGCGCGCGAGTTCGCCATGCGGCTGTCGTTGCTGGGACTGCTGACGGTCCATCACGCCGACCCCATCCTGATGATGGCCAACCTGTCCGCGGCGCGGCCGGGCGACGTGCTGCTGATGTTCTCCGAGTTCGGCAAGCTGCCCGAACTGTCGCAGGTCAGCCGGCAGTTCCAGGCGTGCGAGGGCAAGGTCATCTCGATCACCCGCCATACCGCCAACCCGTTGCGTGCGCATGCCGACGCCGCCCTGGTGATCTCCGCGCACGATCCGGCCGCGCACGTGGAACAGCTGCTCTACCGCTCGTCGCTGCAATCGCTGCTCGACTTCGTGTTCGTCCTGCTGTGCCAAGCCAATCCGGACCGTCACCGCCAGCTCGCCATCAACCTCGAACGCATCCATCACCTGCTGGAGTCGTGATGCCCATATTCTCGTTTCCACACCGCTCGTTGCGCGCTTTCGGCCTGGCCGCCCTGATGGCATGCGGCGCCAACGCGTGCGCCACCGGCCAACCGGCCGCCGCTCCGCACGCATGGCGCGATGCCCGTCAGCTGGTGCTGGTGGTGACCGATGGCTGGGATGCCGCCACGGGTACGCTGCAGCGCTTCGAGTTTCGCGATGGGCGATGGCAGACGGCGTCGACACCGTCGCCGATTTCGGTGGGACGCAACGGCGCGGCGTGGGGCCTGGGGCTGCATCCGGCCCAGTCAGGCGGACCGCAGAAGCAGGAAGGCGACGGACGCGCGCCGGCAGGCGTATTCACGCTTGGCGAGGCATTCGGTTACGCGGACGAAGCCGCCACCGCCATGCCCTACCGGCCGATGCAGGCCACCAGCTACTGCATCGACGTGCCGGATTCGCCGCTGTACAACCGCATCATCGATACCCGTACCGAGGGCGAGGCGGCGGCGAAGGGCTCGACCGAACCGATGCGCCTGGACCTGCACAACAACGGCGATCCGCGTTACCGCGAAGGCCTGGTGATCGGCCACAACCCGACCGCCACCCCCCGCGCCGGCAGCTGCATCTTCGCCCACCTGTGGCGCACGCCGGGCGAGCCCACGGCCGGCTGCACCGCGATGGCGGCCGAGACGATGGACGGCATGCTGGCCTGGCTGCGTCCCGACGCCCGGCCGGTATTCGTGCTGCTGCCGCGCGCGGAGTACGAACTCCTTGCCCATGACTGGCGGCTGCCGGAGCGTGCACCGTGAGGTGGCCCGGCGCCACCGCGCGCGTCCTGATCGGCCTGGCGGCCGGCGCCCTGGTCGGTCTGTCGCTGGCGCACTGGCTGCCCGCGACCGCGGGCACTGCCGTGGCCATCGCCCAGCCCCTGGGCAAGCTGTGGCTCAGCGGCCTGCAGATGACCGTCGTGCCGCTCGTGCTGTCGCTGGTGATCCTCGGCGTGGCGACCGCCAGCGATGCGGCCGCCTCCGGCCGCGTCGCCCGCCGCGCGATGGTGGTGTTCATCGCCCTGCTGTCGCTGTTCGCGGCTTATGCAGCCATCGTCGCACCGCTCGTGCTTTCGATGGTGCCGCCCAGCGAAGCGCTGACGGCCACCCTGCGCGGCACGCTGCCCGCCGCCGGCGAAGTGGCCGCGCCCGGGCTCGCCGACTGGATCGGCTCCGTCGTTCCCAGCAACGCCATCATGGCCGCGGCGCAGGGCGCGATGCTGCCGGTGGTGGTGTTCGCCCTGTTCTTCGGTTTCGCACTGACCCGCGTGCAGGAGGACCGGCGCGCCCAGATCATCGGCTTCTGCCACGGTATCGCCGACACCATGATCGTCATCGTGCGCTGGATGCTGCTGGCCGCACCCATCGGCGTGTTCGCGCTGGTGCTTGCGGTATGCGCGCAGGCGGGCATCGGCGTGATCGGCGCGCTGGCCGGCTACATCGCCCTGCAGTGCGGCATGTACCTGGGCGCGACCCTGATCTGCTACGTGCTGGTCGCGGTGCTGGCGCGCCAGTCCCCGCTCGCCTTCGCCAAGGCCATCCTGCCCGCGCAGGTGGTGGCCGCCAGCACGCAGTCATCGCTGGCGTCGCTGCCCGCAATGGTGGAAAGCGCGCGCTTCCGCCTCGGCCATCCGCGCGCGGTGGCCGCGCTGGTGTTGCCGATGGCGGTGACGCTGTTCCGCATCACCAGCCCGATCCAGTACATCGTCGCGGCGTGCTTCGTCGCCTGGGCGTACGGCATCGATGTGAATGCGGTGACGCTGGCGGCCGGCGCGGCGTTGGCCGTGGTGATCAGCCTGGGATCGATCGGCCTGCCGGGACAGGTGAGCTTCATGGCGACCGTCATGCCGGTGACGCAGTCGATGGGCCTGCCGATCGAACCGCTCGGCCTGCTGCTGGCGGTGGACACCATTCCGGACGTATTCGCCACCACCGGCAACGTCACCGGCGACCTGACCGCCACCAGCATCGTCGCGCGCCAGTCGCCCGATGCGCGCGATGTCGACGCGCCCGGCGACTGAGACGCAACTCACCTTCCGCGCGGCGTGGCGTGGCGTGGCGTCGCCACGCTGGCGCACTGCGGGCCAGTCCGTTACCTGCGGTCTTCGGGCGACCGCGACCGCAGGTAGGTGGCGACCAGCCGCCGAAGCAATCCTGCCTTTTGGGGTCGGTCATCGAGGGCGACGATCACCTTGTCCCACAGCCCTTCGTGGGCCCACCGCGTGAACCGGACATACACGCTGTGCCACGGACCGGCACTCGACGACAACTGCACCCAGGGCCGGCCCGTCGCGGCGATCCACAGGACCGCGTCCACGAAGGCGCGTGTGCGTTCACCGTTGCGCGCGCGGGCGCTTACCAACGCGGGCAATGCGGCCAAGACCGCGCGCCATTCGTCGTCGTCCAGGGAGAGCATGTCGTCCATCCCCGGCGCGACCGCGTCGCGCTCCTCCTGCTCTCCCGTACGTCCCTGTTCCTCGATCATCACGCCTCTCCTGATCGCCCGAAAAACCTGCACACCTTGCATGCGCCGCGAATTCCCTCCGCCTGCAGGTTGATTCGTCGCGCCCGCCCGTGAACGGACATCCGCGCTGCATGCAAGCGCCGCAAGTTCCCCTGCCGCACGCTTAATTCATGTACTGGTCAGTTTGCTATTCAGGGGATGTTGTGAGGTGAAGCGGATACTGCGCCCACCGTCGCAGTGCATCGCGATGGACACACAACAACAAACAGAAAGGCGTTCCCCATGAAGAAGTCCTTGCTTGCCCTGACCCTGCTGGCCGCCGCTCCGTTCGCTGCTTCGGCTGCAGAAGGCGTGTCTTACAACTACGTCGAAGGTGGCTACACCGCGACCAACCTGAGCGACGGCCTGCCGGACGCCGACGGCTGGGGCGTGAAGGGTTCGGTGGCCATCGCCCCGAATTTCCACCTGTTCGGCGACTACACCACGCAGGAGTTCGACGACACCAACGTCGATATCGACAACTACCGTTTCGGCGTGGGTTACAACCACGAGATCAGCCAGCGCGCCGATCTGATCACCCGCGTGGCCTATGAGCGCTACAAGGTGCCGGGCGACCATCTGAACGGCTACAGCGCCGAAGTCGGCGTGCGTGGCGCGATCGCGCCGAAGTTCGAAGGCTTCGCCACCGTCGGCTACGAGGACGGCAGCGACTTCGACGGCGATTTCTACGGCCGGCTCGGTGCGCAGGTGAAGTTCAACCAGAACTGGGGCCTGAGCGGCGACGTGAAGTTCGCCGACAACGACACCCAGTGGTTCGTCGGTCCGCGTTTCACCTGGTAACACGCAACACCGCTCCCCCGCGACGCGTCCTCTCTCCCCGCGTCGCACCCAGCCCGGCCCCTGTGGCCGGGCTTTTTCATGCGGCAAAGAAAAAGCCCGGCGGGTGAGGCCGGGCTGTTCGCTTGCGCCGCGTTACTTGAACAGCGTTTCCGGATACTCCGGCTTCTGTTCGCGCGCCAGCAACTGTTGCAGGCCGTCGCGCGGGGTCAGCTCGCCATGCAGCACGGCGCGTACCGCGCTGGAGATCGGCAGGTCGATGCCGTGGCGGTCGGCCTGGCGCATCACTTCATCCGCCGTCTGCACCGACTCGACCACCTGGCCGATCTCGCGCACCGCGTCCTGCAGCGACTGGCCGCGACCCAGGGCCAGGCCCAGGCGGCGGTTGCGCGAGAGGTCGCCGGTACACGTCAGCACCAGATCGCCCAGACCGGCCAGCCCCATCAGGGTTTCCGGCTTGGCGCCGATGGCGGCCGACAGGCGCAGCATCTCGTTGAGGCCGCGGGTGATCAGGCCCGCGCGCGCGTTGAGACCCAGCTGCATGCCGTCGGCCACGCCGGTGGCCACGGCCAGCACGTTCTTCATCGCGCCGCCCAGCTCGGCCCCCACCATGTCGTCGCCGGTGTAGGCGCGGAACGCAGGGCCATGCATCACGTCGGCCACGGCCTGCGCGAACACCGGATCGGCGCCATGCACGGTCACCGCGGTGGGCAGGCCCAACGCGACCTCCTTGGCGAACGAAGGACCGGTGACGACGGCCAGCGGTACGTCGGGACCCAGGATGTCTTCGGCCACCTCATGCAGGAAACGGCCGGAGCCGGTCTCGAAGCCCTTGGTGGCCCACGCGACGCCCGCGCCGGGTGGACGCAGCGGCGCCAGCTTGCGCAGCGTTTCGGTGAAGGCGTGCGAAGGCACCACCACCAGCACCTGGTCGGCGCCCTCGAGCGAGGTTTCCAGATCGGTAGTGGCGCGCAGCGTGAGCGGCAGCGGGATACCGGGCAGGTAGCGCGTGTTCTCGTGCTGCGCGTCGATCGCTGCGGCGACCACGGGATCGCGACCCCACAGGGTGACGGCGTGGCCATGCCGCGCCATCAGCGCGGCCAGCGCCGTGCCCCACGACCCGGCACCCAGCACCGCGATCTTCAGCGGTGTGCTTGCTTGCAGATCAGTCATCCGTCACCCCTGTGCGAAGCGTCGCCGCCCTGACGGGATTGTGCATCACGGATCAGGCGTTGCCGGCGGGTTCCGAGTTGGCCAGGCCGGCGTCGCCCTGCGCGGCGCGCTGGCGCAGCGATTCGGCGTACAGGGCCTCGAAATTGATCGGCTGCAGGAAGAACGGCGGGAAGCCGCCGGCCTGCACCAGGTCGCTGACCAGCTGGCGCACGTACGGGAACAGGATGTTCGGGCACTGGGTGCCCAGCAGCACGTCCACGGCCTGCGCTTCCAGGCCCATCAGGCCGAAGATGCCGGCCTGCTGCACTTCCGCGACGTAGGCGGTCTTGTCGCCGGCCTTGCAGGTCAGGGTCACGCCCAGCACTACTTCGAAGGCGTTCTCGCCCAGGCGCTGCACGCGCTGGTTGAGGTTGAGCTGCAGCTCCGGCTGCACGTTCTCGGTGAAGATCGCCGGGGCGCCGGGCACTTCGAAGGAAACGTCCTTGACGTAGATCTTCTCGACAGTGAAGGCAGGGCCAGCGGCTTCGGCGGGCGCGACCGCGCCGTTGGTGGTCTCGTCGGACATTTCGTACTCCGGAATCAGGATTGATGCAGTGAATGGAAGATTATGGCATGGCGCCGGCACGGCCCCGCTTCAAGGGGCCATACCGGCCAGGCGGACTCAGCGGCCCTTGACCAGCGGCAGGTCGGCCTGCTGCCAGGCGGCGACGCCGCCGTCCAGCACGTAGACTTTCTCGAAGCCGGCCTTCTTCAGGCGCTTGGCGGCGGCGCCCGCGGTCTGCCCGGTGCGGCACACCAGCACCACCGGCTGGGACTTCGCCCCGGCCAGCAGCTTGTGCTCGGGGCCGAAGCTGCTGGGCAGCACGTTGCGGCTGCCGGCGATGTGGCCCTTCTCGAAGTCGTTGCTTGCCGACAGGTCCACGACCAGGGCGTTCTCGCTGTTGACCAGATGGGTCAGCTCGGCCGGACGCAGGGCCTTGTAGCCGCGGAACAGGCGCGCGATCTCGGTGTACACGATGGCCACCGTCAGGGCGACCAGCGCCAGCGACAGGATCTGGTTGAAGGGCGAACGGGTGGCGAAAGCCAGGATTTCTTCGAAATTCACAGGGTTGGCGACCGTGGAGCGGGCGGCGATTGTCGCACAGGACGCCGCCGCGGACGCCGGGCGACTACTGGCCTTTCCACAGGTCGGGCATGCCCACCACCAGCCACCAGCGCTTGGCCTCGGGATCCCAGCGCCAGCGCTCGACGTAGCGTTCCGTCCGTTCGGCCATGGTGTGCTTGTTGATGACACGCAACTCCACGGCCCTTTCCACCGTGCCATCGGGTCCGCCGCGGGTCGAGAGATCGCGGTAACCGGATATCTGGATCTGCTTGTACCGCTCGAACTCCAGCTCGGTCATGGGGTGTTCGGCGCGGTAGGCCGGATCGACGGCCTGCCAGGCGTTCTCGAAATCGCCCCAGCGGATGGAGGCCGCATAGGCATCCTGCACCTGCTGCAGCTTGCCGCGCTGCAGCCGGCTCTGGGCCGCGGCCGGCGCCAGTAACGCCAGCAGCCCCAACACCCACAACATTCGTGCGATCACCCGCATGGCATCCCCTCCCGTTGCTGACCGCATGCTACCGCTTCGCGATGGCGACGTAGCGCCCGCTGAGCGTGGTGGCCAGTCCGCCTTCAGGCAGCAGCACGCGCGCGTCCACCTGGATGCGCGCCCGGCCGCGCTGTACCAGCGTATCGACGAAAAGGTCCCACGCCTGCCCTTCGGCGAATACCGCCTCGGCGACCAGGTCGCCGTACAGCGGCGCGAGATAGCGGATCTGGCTGTCGGCCACGTAGACCTCGGCCTTCAGGCCGGCCAGGCGCAGCTTCAGCGTCACCAGCCCCCAGCCGGCCACCGTCATCAGCGAGGTCAGGCTGCCTCCGAAGGCGTTGCCCTTGTCGTTGACGTTGGCCGACAGCGGCGCGGTCAGCCGCAGCGCGTCGCCGCGCATGCCCTCCACCTCGACCTGCATCGCCGCCACCGGCGGCATGCCGCGGCAGTACTCACGCAGTTCCTGCAGGGCTTCTTCCAGACTCATCGCTCATAATCCGCGCATGGGACATCCAACGCCGCCGGCATGGTACGTCATCTCGCTTCGGCCCCAGGGCGGCCACGCGGCGCTGCGCCGCGCCGCTCGCCGGCACGGCGCAGGTCTGCTGGCGCTGTCGCCGTGGCGCATCCGCCGTTGCGACGATGCGACCACCCGTGCCGACGTGCGGAAGGCGCTGCAGTGCCCGCGGGTCGTATTCACCAGTCCCGCCGCCGTGGCCGCCGCGGATGCGCTCGAACGGCTGCACCCACGTCCCGGACAGGCCTGGTTCGCGGTCGGCGCGGGGACCGCCGCAGCACTGCACCGCGCCGGCATCGCCGAGGTGTCGTTTCCCGATCGCATGGACAGCGAGGGCTTGTTGGCACTGCCCGCGCTGGCCGACCTGCGCGGTGCGGACATCGGGTTCGTCACCGCGCCCGATGGCCGCAATCTGCTGGTGCCCACGCTGGCGGCGCGCGGCGCGCGCGTGCATCGCGCCGAGGTCTACCGGCGCGAATCCGTTGCGCTGTCCCGCCGCGCGCTGGACGCCCTGGCGACGCTGCAGGCCCCCGCCTGCCTGTTGTTGAGCAGCGGCGGTGCGCTGGAGCAGGTCCTGGCCCAGCTTCCCGAAGCGCTTCGCACGCAGCTCAAAAAGGCCGTTGTCGTCGCCGCCAGCGCGCGGTTGGCCGACGCGGCGCGAACGGCGGGCTTCGTCCGCGTCGTCCAGGCCGAAGGGCCGCGCCCGGCGCAGCTGATGAAAGCGGCGTGCACGATCCGCCCGGCCGGCATCCGGTAGCATCTGCGGCCTCCATCACGTTTCGTCCCGCGACCAGGATGCTTGTGAACGACGAACCCACCTCTCCCCGCCGCACCCCCGGTGCCGGCCGCCTCATCGCGCTGGCCATCCTGGTGCTGGTGGTCGGCCTGGCGGCCTGGCGTGGCTGGGCGTGGTGGCAGGCCCGTGGCGAAGGGAAACGGGACGAGCAGGCCATGACCGTGCAGCGCCTGGAGGCGCTGGAGGCCCGCGCCGAAGCCCTGCGGCGCGACCAGCGCGCGCAGGCGCAGCGCCTGCTGGACGCCGCGGCCACCAACCGCGTGCTGCGCGATGAAGTCCTGGGCCTGGGCCAGCGCGGCGCCCTGCTCGAGGAAAGCGTCGCCAAGCTGACCGACCCTGACCGCCACGGCGCGCAGGCCTTGCGGCTGGACGAGGTGGAACTGCTGCTGTCCCTGGCGGCGCAGCGGCTGGAGATCGCCCATGACCCGGCCGGTGCCCGACGCGCGTACGCGCTGGCCGCCGGCGTCCTGGACGGCCTGGACGACCATCGGCTGCTGAACCTGAAGCAGGCGCTGGCGCAGGAACGCGTTGCCGTCGACGCGCTCGGCGCCGGTGCGCGCGCAGACGCGTTCGTCCGCCTGGATTCCCTGGCGGATGCGATCGCCGGCCTGCCCCGCCAAGCACCGGCGGCAGCACCGGGACAGGTGCGCCCCGCGTGGCAGCGCTGGCTGGCGCCCCTGGTCGACGTGCGGCCTTCGCGCGACACCACGCTGGTGGCGCCCGACCAGCGGGCCGCGGCGGACGTGGCGCTGCAGATCGAGATCGGCCTGGCGCGGGCCGCCCTCGAGCGCGGCGACGACGCTGCGTACCGCGCCGCGCTGGCCCGTGTGGACGCATGGCTGCCACGGCTGTGGCCGGACTCGCCGGCACGACGTCAGGTTCACGCACGGCTGCGCACATTGCAGCAGGCGCAAGCGCCCGCGCGCCCGACCGAAGTGGGCAGCACGCTGCAGCAGTTGCGCGCGCTGCGCAGCGCCGGCATGCGGCTGCGCCCGACCAGGGAGACGCCGGAGGTGACGCCATGAAAACGTTCCGCACCGTGGTGGTGATGCTGGTGCTGGTGCTGGCCGGCGTGCTGGCGGCGCAGTGGATGGCCGGCACCGACCGCGACCTGGGCGAGGTGTTCATCCGCTTTGCCGGCTACGACCTGCATACCAACGTGCCGCGGGCCGTGCTGGCGCTGCTGCTGGCCGGCGGCGTGGCGTGGCTGCTGTGGCGGGTGCTCACGCTGCCGTTCCGTGCCTGGGGCCGGCACCGCCGCAAGCAGGCGCGCGCACGCCTCATCGATGGCCTGGACGCGCTGCATGCCGGCCACTGGCAGAAGGCCGAGAAACTGCTTGATCGCGCCGCCGAGGATGAAGAAGTCGGCGCGGTCGCGCGTGTCGCCGCGGCGAGGGCAGCGCAGGCCCGCGGCGACGAGGCGGCGATGCAACGCCAGCTTGCGGCGCTGCGCGAACGGTCGGCATCCGCGCACGCGATCCTTGCCGCGCAGCTCGCACTGGACGCCGGACGTCCGCAGGACGCGCTGGCGGTGCTCGACGCGGCCGACGTGCAGCCGCTGCCGCCGCGCGGTCTGGCCCTGCGTGCCGACGCCCTGGCGGACACGGCGCAGGCCGGGGAGGCTTACGGCCTGCTGGGCGCATTGAAGCAGCAGCAGGCCCTGGCGCCCGCTGCCCTGGATGCGCTGGAGACGCGCCTGGCGACCCAGTCGCTGCGTGAAGCCGCCGACCCCAACGTGCTGGCCGAGCGCTGGGAGGCCCTCACCAAGCCGTTGCGGCAACAATCGCCCGTGGTCGCTGCCTATGCCGAACGCGCGGCCGCCTTGCGCTGGGAAGACGCGGCCACGCGCAGCATCGAACAGGCCTTGGAGGCCCGCTGGGACGAGGACCTGGTGGCGCTTTACGGCCGGCTGCGGGTGGCCAAGCTGGATTCGCGCCGCGCCAGCGCCCAGCACTGGCTGCAGGCCCACCCGGCCAGCCCCGCGCTGCTGGTCGCCCTGGGACGGCTGGCCCGCCAGCAGGGGCAATGGACGCAGGCGCAGGAGTTCCTGCATCGCGCGGTCGCGCAGGGCGCGGGCGCCGACGCCTGGGAGGAGCTGGGCACGGGCTTCGCCGACGCCGGCGACGCCGCATCGGCCCAGCAGTGCTACGCCAACGCGCTGAAGACGAAACGCGGCGAAGCGGCCACGCAACTCGCCGTGCGCGACATGAAGCAGGCCATCCACGACGAAGCCGTCATGGAAGAACGCGACGCGCACGGACTGCCCCGCCTGCGCGATTGACGCCCCGCTACGACGCTGCCGGGCGCGGACGCGTCTTGCGCCAGCGGCGCCATGCCAGCCCGGCCGCGACCACCATCAGCCACAACGGCCACAGCGCGGCCAGGGCGATGACGATGTCCAGCGCGGCGCGCCAGCCGACCGCCAGCGATTCACCGAGGCGGGAAAAGAAGCCGGGCCCGTTGTCGCGGAACACGGCATCCACGTCCACCCGTTCGGCGCGGCGCACCTGGGCATCCTGACGCAGCGACAAGGTGATGGTGCTGAAGGCCACACGATCCTCGAATTCCTTCTGCGCGATCAGGGCTTCATCACGCGTGGCGCGCGCTGCACCGCGTGACTGGATCGCATCGGTCCTGTCGGCGAGCTTGCCGCCGGCCTGCACCGCGTCGCCGAGTTCGCGCTGCTCGTCCTGCGCGCGCTGGCTGGCCAGTTGCTGACGCAGCAGATCGAACTGCGCGTCGCGGGCCGAGAAGCTGCGCCGGTCGAGGAACTCCATCTGCGCAGCCACCGCGCGCAGGAACGCCTGTGTGCGCTCGCTGGGCACGCGCACCGTCAGCTGGCCCTGCAGGCTGTATTCGGTCAGCTCCAGCCGCTTGCCCGGCGCCAGCGGCCGGCTCAGCACGCGCTGGACCTGCGACGAGATCTCGTTGTCGACGACGAAGCCGCCCTGCGAAGCCACCTCGTCCTCGATCGCCAAGGCGGTGCGGTACACGTCTTTCACCTGGAATTGGGCCTGCGCCGTGCGGATGAAGCGACGCTGCGGATCGACCTGGGTCGCCACGTCGGACGCCACCTGCGACGGATCGACCCCCGGCCCCTGCAGCATCGGGGCCTCACGGTTCTGTGGCGCTGCCGCCGCCGCATCGGCAGCGGCTTCGCCCATGGCAGGCGCGGATTCTGCGGTGGCGTCCGCATCGGCCGCCCTTTCGTGCCTGCTGCAGGAGGCGGCCAGCAGCAACACGATCAACGGGAAAGCGGCACGGGACATCCTGTTCGTACGCATGAGCACTCCGGGAGGCAATGAAGAAGAGGCCGGATGGCCGCATCGCTTTCCAACGGCCGGGGCCTTCCAGTGGGGTCGACGGGACTACGGGTCCGACGGTTCGCAGATCGAGCAGCGGCCACCCAAGCGCTGGTTGCCCCGCGCCGCCTTCAGGACCCGGTTGGCTTCTGCCTCTCGACGCGCCATCACCTCGGTGTCGGCGCCATAGCGCCGGGCCAGGGCATACAGCGCGACGACATTCTCCATCGGGCCGCCTGCCATGTTCAGCGCTGCCCAGTCGGACAACAGGTTGGCGACCACGGGGTCCCGCGGCGCCACGAACTGCATGCGTTCGCCCAACTGATAGGCGAACGCATGGTTGAGCGCGTAGGTGCTGACAGGCCGACCATCGTTGCCAGCGGGTCGCGAGGTCGGCAATGACGGAATCGTCGCATCACCGAAGTGCAGACCTGCGATCGACTGCCGCGTGAGCCGCGTGGGATCGTTCAGCGAGGCGAGCTTGCTTTCCAGAATCCGAACGTGCAGCCATTCACTGCGGAAGTGCTCCGCCGGGTTACGCCGGATGCCGAGGCGTATCCAAGCCAGTGCCGGCGCATCGTGCCCCGCCAGTTCCAGCGCGGTCCCCAGGTTGGCGGCCGTCTCGTGGTGGCCCGGCCAGCGCCGTTCGATCGACAGGAGCAATCGCGCGGACTGCGCGTGCTGACCCTGGTAAATCAGCAGGATCGCCAGTTTCGTGAGGCGCTCCAGGTCCGGCGTGGCCTTCGCGTCAGCGATGATGGTGCGCGCCGATCCCACGTAGAACGCCTTCGCCGAGTTCGAGGTGAGCCGCTCCGCCAACCGCTCGCCGACCTCCTCGTGCAGCGGAAAGTGCCGTCCCTGGTGGTCGGTCCCGATGGCGTTGATGCATGCCTGCACTGGAACTGCCACGCCGAGGGCCAGTGTGCCCAGCAACCTCCATCCCCACGTCCGCATTCCCCTGCTCCCGGCATCCATCCCGATGGACAACGCTAGCCGATGGCGGGCGCGACGGAAACAGGCAAGCGCCCCGGAGGGCGTGTGACACCCGGCAGACCCGCCCTTCGCCGACCGCGATCTCTACCTGGCCGATCCCGAATGCGTGGATGCGTCCGTGGCGTGCGGCGCCCGGACCGTTCGCCTTCCAGCAGGACGCAAGCTAACCGTTGCGCCCCGTGCCGCGGGCGCTGCAGCCGGAGAGCACGCACACCACGCACATGACCGTGTCCGACAAGGACGGCAACGTCGTCGCCACTCGCTGGTGCAACGTGTTCGCTTACCGCTCGATGATGGCAACGACGCCCATGCCGCCCGCGGTGCAGATGGACACCAGCGCGCGGCCGCCGCCGCGCTGCTTCAGTTCCTTCGCGACCGTGGCGACGATGCGGGCGCCGGTGGCGGCGAACGGATGGCCCGTCGCCAGCGAGGAGCCGTTGGGATTCATCTTCGCCGGATCGATTCTGCCGAGCGGCGCGTCCAGGCCCAGGCGGTTGCGGCAGTAGTCCTCGCTCTCCCACGCGCGCAGTGTGCACAGCACCTGCGCGGCGAACGCCTCGTGGATCTCGTAGATATCGAAGTCCTGCAGGGTCAGGCCGTTGCGCTTGAGCATTTCCGGCACCGCGACCGTGGGCGCCATCAGCAGGCCTTCGCCGTGCACGAAATCGACGGCGGCCACCTGCGCATCCCGGAGGTAGGCCAGCGGCTCGTGGCCGTGCGCCTTCGCCCACTCCTCGCTGGACAGCAGCACCGCCGCGGCGCCATCGGTCAGCGGCGTGGAGTTGGCGGCCGTCAGCGTGCCGCGGCCGGAGGTCTTGTCGAAGGCCGGCTTCAGCGTAGCCAGCTTTTCCAGCGACGTGTCGGGGCGCAGGATGTTGTCGCGCTCCTGGCCACGGAACGGGGCGACCAGATCGTCGAAGAACCCGCGCTCGTAGGCGGCGGCCAGCTTCTTGTGCGAGGCCACCGCCAGCTCATCCTGCGAGTCGCGCGAGATGTTCCACTCCTTCGCCATGTCCTCGCAGTGGTCGCCCATGCTCTTGCCGGTGCGCGGCTCGGCCACGCCGGGGAACTCGGGCTTCAGCTCGCTGAACTTGAAGCCGCTCACCAGCGCCTTCAGCTTGTCCTGCGTGGTCTTGGCGCGGTTGGCGGCCAGCAGGCGCGCGCGCAGCTTCTTGCCGTATACGATCGGCACTTCGGAGGTGGTATCCGACCCGCCGCCGATGCCCGATTCGATCTGCCCCAGCGCGATCTTGTTGCCGATGTGGATGATGGTGTCCAGGCTGGTGCCGCAGGCGCGCTGCAGCGTGATGCCCGGGGTCAGCGGCGACAGGCCGGATGAGAGGGCGGCTTCGCGGCCCAGGTTCCAGTCGGACGAATGCTTGATCACCGCGCCCATCGCCACTTCGCCCAGCTGCTGGCCGTGCAGGCCGAAGCGCTCGACCAGCGCGCCCAGCGTGCGCACCGACATGCCCAGGTTCCCCACATCCGCGTAGGCCGTGTTCTGGCGACAGAACGGAATGCGGACGCCGCCGAGGATGGCGACGGGGCGGGGACCGGGCATGGGGACCTCTTGGCGTTGGCGATGAAGGGAGGGGTGAAGATGCGCCCGCGTACGGCAGGCATAATGGGGGAGTGTAATGCGCCCCTCCACCGCCTCCAACCGCTGACATGACTCGATCCCCAACCGGCCCCGTCGTCATGGGCGTGATGGCCCTGGAACTGATGGCGGGCAGTACCCCGCGCAACGCGGCCCTGACGGCTGCCGAGGCGAGTGCGTTGGCCGAGAAACTGGGACGCGACCTGGCATCGCTTGCCCCTCAGGTGCGTGACCTGGATCTCGTCATGGCGGCGGCGCACTTCGATCCGGCCGAGGCGCTGCGACCCGGCTGGTCGCTGCACCAGCGCCTGCGCGAGCTGCACCAGCGCGCGCCCGGACGGGGCGAAGGCCCCCGCGTGATCGCCTTCGGCGCCGATGAGACGGGCGACATCCCCCTGCCGCTGCAGGCCGATGAAGGCCTGCGCGGCGGCCTGCTGCGCGTGGTGCCCTTCCTGCTGGCCGGCGACGACCATACGGTCGATGCCGTGGGCGAACGGTTGGAAAGCGTGCTTCTGGAAACGGGCATGGCCCAGCCCGATACCGCGCTACTCGCGCAGACCGCATTCGGCGCGCAGATCGAACATGCGCGCTACATGACGCTGCACGACCTGGCCGCGATGACCGCGATGCAGTACGAGCACGGCGGGCTGGGCGCACTGTGGCCGGTGATCGAGACCGCCCTGGTGGCACCCGCGGAAGAGCAGTGGCTGGATGCGCCACCGGAGCCGCTGCTGCGTTACGCGAATGGTGAAGTGCACATCGCACTGTTCGAACCGATGGCCTGGCGCGCGCGTTACGCGCCGCAGGAAGCGACCGACGAGCGGCTGGAACGCGCCTACCAGCACTTCCAGGCGCGCCAGCAGCAGATCGCCGCCGTGCTGGAAGCGCACGGCATCCCGGTGACGTTCGCGCATTGCCCGGGCAAGACCGACGCGCGGGAAACGCTGCAGTCGTAGCGTGCGCCGTGCGCACGACCACGAGAAACACACATCGTGCGGTCGTGCGCGTGGCGCACGCTAAGGTCTTGGGTGTTATTGCGTGACCTTGATGATGCCGCAGGCCACCCGCGCACCGGCGTTGCCGGCCGGCTGGCTGGCGTAGTCGTCCGGAGCCGCATGTACGATCAGCGCGCGGCCTGCCACATCGTTGATGGCGCCGCCGCCCAGGGTGACGCCTTCGATGTGCGCGTCGACCTTGGCCACGCCCTCGGCGTTGGCGGCGAGGTTGTTCATGTCGCCGGCGTGGTGCGCGCCACTTCCCGCCTTGCCGTGCGCGGCGTTGAACGGATTGAAATGCGGACCGGCGCTGCTGGCGTCGGCAGCACTGCAGTCGCCCTTCTCGTGGATATGGAACGCATGCGCGCTGTTGGCCTGCAGCCCACCGATCTCTCCGGTCAGATGCAAGCCTTTACCCATCGGGGCGAGCGTGACGCTGCCACTGACCAGGCTGCCGGAGGCGGACGCCAGCACGGCGACCGCCTGCTTGGCGGTGCTGGTGGTGGGGACGACGGCGCTCTGGGACGACGGCGACGAAGACGAGGACGGCGTGGTGCTGCATGCCGCCAGAGTGAGGACGGACGCGACGGCCAGCAGGGCGATGCGCATGGGGAAACTCCTGTTGCAGGGCGTGGCCCGTTACCGTAACCACCGCAACCTTCACGTTCAATGAAAGCGCCGCCGCGCACTCATCCGCGCTTGCGACCCGGCCCCAGTTTGCGGGTGACGGTGTTCCTGCCCACGCCAAGACGCGCCGCGGCTTCCGCGCGGCGTCCATGGGTCAGTTCCAGCGCGACCTGCAGCAGCGTCCGGTCGAGCCGCTCACGCGCTTCGGCATGCAGCGATTCGGCGCCCTCCAGCAGGCGCCGGCGCGCCCATTCGCCCAGGGCGTGGTCCCATTCGCCGCGACCGCCGGCCAGCGGCGCGTGCGACAGCGCGCCCTGCAGGTCGGTGGTGTTGATGACATCCGCCGGCGCTAACGCCGCCAGACGCCAGCAGACGTTCTCCAGCTCGCGCACGTTGCCCGGCCAGTCGTGCGCCTGCAGCAGGTCCAGCGCGGCATTGCTGAAGCGCTTGGGCGCGATGTCCAGCTTGCGCGTGGCCATGGCCAGGAAGTTCTCCGCCAGCTGCGGCACGTCGGCACGCCGTTCGCGCAGCGGCGGCAGCTGCAGGCGGACCACGTTGAGGCGGTGCAGCAGGTCGGCGCGGAAACGGCCCTCGGCGACCAGGCTGTCGAGATCCTGGTGGGTGGCGGCGATGACGCGCACGTCCACGCGGATCAGCTCGCGCCCGCCTACGCGGAAGAACTCGCCCTCGGCCAGCACCCGCAGCAGCCGCGTCTGCAGCGGCAGCGGCATGTCGCCGATTTCGTCCAGGAACAGCGTACCGCCATCGGCCTGCTCGAAGCGACCGATGTGGCGCTTCTGCGCGCCGGTGAAGGCGCCGGCTTCGTGGCCGAACAGTTCGCTCTCCAGCAGCTCCGACGGAATCGCGGCAGTGTTCAGTGCGACGAACGGCTTGCGCGAACGCGGCGACTCGTGGTGCAGCGCATGCGCGACCAGCTCCTTGCCGGTGCCGGTCTCGCCGGTGATCAGTACCGACAGCGGCGCCTGCGCCAGGCGGCCGATCGCGCGGAACAGCGCGCGCATCGCCGGCGTGTCGCCGATCAGCTGGGGCGTGGGCGCGGCATCGCTGTCCTGTGCGGCCTCAGCGGCTTCTTCCGCGTCCGGCAAGGTGCGTGCGGCCAGCGCCACGGCATCGTCCAGGTCGAACGGCTTGGACAGGAATTCATGCGCACCGCCGCGGAACGCACCGGCGGTGCTGGCGACGTCGGTATACGCCGACATCACGATCACCGGCAACTGCGGGTGCGTGGCCTTCAGCTTGTCCAGCAGCACCAGGCCGTCGTCGCCGGGCATGCGCACATCGGTGAACAGCAGATCGGGCGCACCACGCGCACCCAGGGCCTGCAGGGCGGCGGCGGCGCTGTCGAAACCGTCCACCGTGTAGCCCGCATCGCGCAGGGCGGTGGCCAGCACGAAGCGTACCGAACGGTCGTCGTCGACCACCCAGATGCGGCGTGTGTCGGCGGTGCTGCCGGAAGCGGCCAGGCGATCAGTGGACATGACGTTCCTCGTCGGGGTCGTGCGACGACTGCGGCAGCAGCAGGGTGAAGACCGTATGGCCGGGGCGCGAGCGGTAGGTCAGCGACCCCCGGTGTTCGCGCGCCACCTGCTGCGACAGCGCCAGGCCCAGGCCGCTGCCTTCGGCACGGCCGCTGACCAGCGGCAGGAACAGGTGCTCGGCGAGCGCTTCGGGCACGCCGCGGCCGTCGTCGACGATCTCCACCCGCAGCGCCATGGCGTGCAGATGGTCGTGGATGCGCGCGCCGTGTTCGACACGGGTGCGCAGGATGATGTTGGCGGCGCCCGCCTGCAGGGCGTTGCGCACCAGGTTCCAGACCGCCTGGGTCAGGCGGTCGGCGTCGCCGGACAGTTCCGGCAGGCTGGGGTCGTAGTCGCGCTGCAGGCGCACCGACCAGCCGCCTTCGTTTTCGGCCAGGCGCAGCACGCGCTCCAGCACGGTGTGGATGTTCAACGGTGCGTGCGGACGCTGTGGCGAAGGCGACAGCAGCTGTTCCAGCAAACTGTTGAGGCGGTTGATCTCGGATTCGATCAGTTCGATCAGTTCGCGCTCGTCGTCGTTGTCGTTGCGATGGGCGGCCCGGCGCGCCAGCAACTGCGCCGCGCCCTTCAGGCCGGCCAACGGATTGCGCAGCTCGTGCGCCAGCCCCTTCAGCGCGGCGCTCAGGGCATTGGGCAGGACCTGGGTGGGATCCAGCGCGGGGAACTCGTCCACCGGATGCGCTTCCAGTAGCCAGCCGCCGCCGTCCAGCCGCGACAGCCAGCCTTCGGCGAAGCACGGCGACTCGCCGGGCATGCCCAAGGCCATGCGGTGCAGGCGCAGGACGTCGCGGTCGGTGTTGTCCAGGAAGCGCGCCATGGCGTCGCCTTCGATCTCCAGGGCCGCCAGCGGTTGCCCGATCAGGCGGCGGGTGCTGACCCCCAGCCAGCGGGCGAAGGCCGGATTGAGGCCGAGGATCAGGCCATCGGTATCCGCCCACGCCACCGGCGTGCTGAGCGCGTCGGTGGCGGGTTCGAAATGCATGCGGGACGGGGTCGGGGACGACATTGCACCAGTTTAGTGCAAAGCCGTCCCCGGGGATCCCTCAGGCCTCGTAGGCCGATTCGCCGTGGGAAGTGATGTCCAGACCCTCGCGCTCGGCCTCTTCAGGCACGCGCAGACCGACCGTGTACTTCACGATCAGGTACGACACCAGGGCCACCACGCTGGACAGCACCACCGTGATCAGCACGCCCTGCGCCTGGATCCACACCTGCGAGCCGATGGAGTACTCGGCCACGCCGGTCTCGGTGACGTAGTCCCAGATGCCTGCGCCACCCAGCGACGGCGCCGCGAACACGCCGGTCAGCAACGCGCCGGTGATGCCGCCCACGCCATGCACGCCGAATACGTCCAGGCTGTCGTCCGCGCCCAGCATCTTCTTCAGGCCGCTGACGCCCCACAGGCACAGGACGCCGGCGATGGCGCCGATGGCCAGCGCGCCGTTCAGGCCCACCAGGCCGGCGGCGGGAGTGATGGCGACCAGACCGGCCACCGCGCCCGAAGCCGCACCCAGCAGCGACGGCTTGCCCTTGGTGATCCACTCCACCAGCAGCCAGGCCACCACTGCCGCGGCCGTGGCCAGGAAGGTGTTGACGAAGGCGATGGCGGCCACGCCACCGGCTTCCAGCGCGGAACCCGCGTTGAAGCCGAACCAGCCCACCCACAGGATCGAGGCGCCGACCATGGTCAGGGTCAGGTTGTGCGGCTTGATGGCTTCACGCCCGTAGCCGGTGCGCTTGCCGATCACGTACGCACCCACCAGACCGGCGATCGCCGCGTTGATATGCACGACGGTGCCGCCGGCGAAGTCCAGCGCACCCTTCGCCCACAGGTAGCCCGACTTGGCCAGCACTTCCGGCACCACCTCGTTGCTGGTGAACGCGTCCGGGCCGGGGAAGAACCACACCATGTGCGCCATCGGCAGGTAGGCGAAGGTGAACCACAGCACGGTAAACAGCATCACGCCGGCGAACTTCACGCGCTCGGCGAACGCGCCGACGATCAGCGCGCAGGTGATGCAGGCGAAGGCGCCCTGGAACACGAAGAACGCCAGTTCCGGAATGTAGACGCCCTTGGTGAATGTCGCGCCGATGGAGGATGCATTCAGGCCCGCCGCGAACAGGCGATCGGTGCCGCCGATGAAGGCGTTGCCCTCGGTGAACGCGAAGCTGTAGCCGTACACCGCCCACAGCACCGCCACCAGCGAGAACACGGCCAGGTTCTGGATCAGGATCGACAGCACGTTCTTCGAACGCACCAGACCGCCATAGAACAGCGCCAGGCCCGGCAGCGTCATGAAGATCACCAGCACCGCCGATACCAGCACCCACACGGTGTCGGGCTTGCTGATGGTCGGGGCCGGCGCCTCTTCGGCCGGAGCTTCTTCGGGGGGCGCCTCAGCCGGGGCCGCCACGGCTTCCGCAGGTGCGGCGGCTTCGACCGGCACGGGCGCGGCGTCGGTGGCGGGTGCTTCGGTCGTTGGAGCGACAGTGTCCTGCGCGGCGAACGCCGTCGAGGCCACACCTGCCGTCATCAGGCCGCACAGCGCGGCCAGGCACAACATCTGCGCACGGGTCTTCCACCCGGAGAACAGTCGAGTCTTCATGTGGGGGCTCCGAGTGTTAGAGCGCGTCCGCGCCGACTTCGCCGGTGCGGATGCGGATGACCTGGTCGATGGTGGTGACGAAGATCTTGCCGTCGCCGATCTTGCCGGTGCCGGCGGCCTGCTGGATGGCCTCGATGACGGCCTCCAGTCGCTCGTCGGTGACGACGGTTTCGATCTTGATCTTGGGCAGGAAATCGACGACGTACTCGGCGCCGCGGTACAGCTCGGTGTGGCCCTTCTGCCGGCCGAAGCCTTTGACTTCGGTCACGGTGATGCCGGACACGCCCGCCTGCGACAAGGACTCTCGGACCTCGTCGAGCTTGAACGGCCGGATGATGGCGGTGATCAGTTTCATGCGCATACCCCGATGGTGGATGGAACCGGCCGACCGGAGCCGGCCGGCGGTTTCAAGGCACCCGTGCGCGCGACCCCCTGGCGGCGTGCACGTGATCGGTGCGGAACGATGCATGAACCGCACCCGTGCCCGCCGCGATCGGTTGCGACGGGAACGGATGACGTGGGAGGGAGCAGCGGTTCATGGACCTCTCCTGTGTTTCCCCAGTTGCAGCGTTGGTGCGATCTCCAGGAATCGAAGACGGGTGTTGCCCCGGTTCCCCAACCGGGCCGACGCATCGCAGCGCGATGCGTACGAGAGGGTGCGGCGATGGCGACGGGTGGGAGGGGAGATCCGTCGCCATCGCCGCGAGAACTCAGCGCGCTGCCGCTGCGGTGCGGAGGGCCGATGCCTGGCCCTCCGCGTGCATGGCGATGTGCGCGTGCGCCGGCATCAGCTGGCGTAATACAGCTGGTATTCCAGCGGATGCGTGGCCGCGCGGAACTTGGTCACTTCCTGCATCTTCAGCGCGATGTAGGCATCGATGAAGTCGTCGCTCATCACGCCGCCGGCCTTGAGGAAGTCGCGGTCCTTGTCCAGCGCGTCCAGCGCCTGGTCCAGGCTGGAGCAGACCTGCGGGATGTTCTTCTCTTCTTCCGGCGGCAGGTCGTACAGGTCCTTGTCGCTCGGCGCGCCCGGATCGATCTGGTTCTTGATGCCGTCCAGGCCGGCCATCATCAGCGCGGTGAAGGTCAGGTAGCCGGACTGCAGCGGATCGGGGAAGCGCATCTCGATGCGGCGCGCCTTCGGGTTGGCCACCCACGGGATGCGGCACGACGCCGAACGGTTGCGCGCCGAGTAGGCCAGCATCACCGGCGCCTCGAAGCCCGGCACCAGGCGCTTGTAGCTGTTGGTGCCCGAGTTGGAGAAGGCGTTGATCGCGCGGGCGTGCTTGAAGATGCCGCCGATGTACCACAGCGCCAGCTGCGACAGGCCGCCGTAGCCGTCGCCGGAGAACAGGTTCTGGCCGCCCTTGGCCAGCGACTGGTGCACGTGCATGCCGCTGCCGTTGTCGCCGACGATCGGCTTGGGCATGAAGGTGACGGTCTTGCCGTTGCGGTGGGCCACGTTGCGCACCACGTACTTCATGCGCTGCAGTTCGTCGGCCTTCTTGACCAGCGTGTTGAACTTGGCGCCGATCTCGCACTGGCCGGCGGTGGCGACTTCATGGTGGTGCACTTCGACTTCGATGCCGACCTGTTCCAGCGTCTTGCACATCTCGGCGCGCAGGTCGTGCAGCGAATCGGTCGGCGGCACCGGGAAATAGCCGCCCTTGATGCCCGGACGGTAGCCGCTGTTGGCGCCGTCGTAGCTCTTGCCACTATTCCAGGCGCCTTCCTCGGAATTGACCTTGAAGAAGGTGTTGCCCATCTCGTTGGCGAACTGCACCGAATCGAAGATGAAGAACTCCGGCTCCGGGCCGAAGAACGCCATGTCGGCCACGCCGCTGGACTTCAGGTACGCCTCGGCGCGCTTGGCGATGCCGCGCGGATCGCGCGAGTAGCCCTGCATGGTGGCCGGATCCAGGATGTCGCAGACCAGCACCAGGGTCGGGTCGGCGTAGAACGGGTCGATGTAGGCCGAGGTCGGGTCGGGCAGCAGCACCATGTCCGATTCGTTGATGCCCTTCCAGCCCGAGATCGACGAACCGTCGAACATCTTGCCGTCCTCGAACAGCGACGCATCCACGATGCCGACCGGGAAGGTGACGTGCTGCTCGATGCCGCGCATGTCGACGAAACGCAGGTCGACGAACTCGACCTTGTGGTCCTTGATCAGCTTCTCAACGTTGTCCAGGGACATCTCGGAACCTCGGGTTGGATAAGGGTTGTGGCAGAGACACAGCAATCCCCGTGCCAACTCCACTATCGCCCTAACCCATTGATTCAGAACACATCCAAAAGCGATGCCGTGATTGATAATCCCCAAAATGGGGATCAAATCTTGCGCAATGCACCAACATGGGCTTGCGTGCCGGGGGCCGGCGACGGCGCGCGCTTGCCTCGCACCGGCCGGGCGTAGACCATGCGCTCCCTTCTTTCCGGAACCGGCCCCGCATGGACCTGCTGTCGCTCGAGCACTTCTCCGGCTGCCTCAACGAGACCTTCTCGGCGGACCTGCAGGGCATGCAGGCGGCCTTCGTGCTGGTGGAGGCGCAGCCGCTGCCCGTGCGCAGCCCGGATGCGCTGCGCGCGCCTTTCTCGCTGGTGTTCCACAACGCCTCCGCGCTGCTCTTTCCCCAGCAGACCTACCGGATGCACCACCCGCGGCTGGGCAGCACCGAGATCTTCCTGGTGCCGGTGGCGCAGGACAAAACGGGCTTCCTCTACCAGGCCGTCTTCAACTGACCGACTGCGCGCGCCAGTCCATCCTCAGGTAAGGAAACGCGGCCTCGGAGGCGGCGAATCCCAGCCGTTCGTAGAGACGACGCGCCCCGGTGTTGTGCTGCAGGACGTGCAGGGTCATGCCGCATCCCCGGATAGCGGCGGCCTGCTGGGCGACCCCGATCAGCGACGCACCGATCCCGCGGCCACGGGCAGCAGGGAACAGACTGATGTCGACGAGCAGGTGGTCGGGGGGCGACCGCAGCAGGTAGAGCCGTCCCAGCGGACCACGCTCGTCGCACACGGCCAGGAAGTCGGCGTCGGCATGGACCTGCAGGTAGTGCCGGTGCTGGGCCTCGAACTGCTGGTCGAGGAAGGCGCGCCTGTGCGTCTCGGGCCAGGGCACCTGCGCCATCTCTTCCTCGCGCGTGCTGGCGTACAGGTCGCGCAGCCAGGGCTGATCGTCGTCGCACAGGGCCCGCAGCGCGACTCCGCATGCGACGAGGGACGCGGGCGTCCGCATGCGGTCGGGCCGTTCCGGCGGGAAGGGCGCCAGCCGCGATGACGTTGGCATGATCATCTCAAGGGAACGACGGGTAGATCCCTTGCAAGGCGATGCTGAAGTTGACGCCCAGATAAGGCTGCTGGTTCTGATGCGGCTGGCCGCCGCCCTGATTGGGCTGGACCATGTTGGGCGCCAGCTGGGTGTTCAGCGGCGCCGCGATGAAGGTCCGCGAAGACGTGCTGGTGGCCAGGAAGGAAAGGCCGCCGTTGGCGACCGGGACGTGGCTGCCGCTGCCTGGCGCGGTCTGCGAGTAGGCGTTGACCCCGTGGTTGTGCTGCGGGATCTGGTTGCTGGTCAGCGTCACGGTGTTGACGCCGAAGGTTTCGCCGAGGCTGCGTGGCGACAACCCCGGCCCGTTGCCCTGCTGGCAGCCGGCGCGGCCGGCGAAGTTCGGCAGCTGGAACGTGGTCTGTCCGTTGCCGCCGTAGATCGTGCCGACCAGTGAGAAGAGTGCGGTGTTCTGCGAAATGGGCAGTGTGGTGCCATTGCAGAACGCCCAGCCGAGCGGATTGAAGTTGAAGCCGAACAGCTGGATCTGGCCGATGTAGGGTTCCGTCATGATCAGGTTCCTGCGAGGAAGGGTCACGTCGCCGGACGGCGATGGCGCCTGCGGGGCGCGATGGGTGCGGCGATCAGGCCTGCGAGGGGAAGATGCCGCTGGTGGCGATGCAGAACTGCACCGTCAGCGTGGGCATGCAGTTCTCGTGCGGCTGGCTGCCGCCGGCCAGGGTCAGCATCTGCGACGACATCGGCGCGGCGTTGTTGCCGGTGACGGTGTTGACGTAGAAGGTGTCGCCGCTCACCGCGCCGGGCAGCAGGCCGCTGCCCGGCGTCACCTCGGTCGAGGCGGCGCTCGTCGCCACCAACGTGTGCGTATGCGCAGGCATCTGGGTCGACAGCACGGTGACGGTCTCCGTGCCGGCCCGCTGGCCGATGACATAGGTGCTCAGCCCGGGCCCCGTACCCTGATGCACCGGCACACGACCGCGCAGGTCCGGCACGGCGAAGGTCGTCTGGCCGTCGCCGCCGTAGGTGGTGCCGATCAGCGCGAACAGCGCGTCGTTCTGCGAGATCGGCAACAGGCTGCCGTCGCACGCCTGCCAGCCGATGGGGGCGCCTCGGGTGCCGAAGGCGAACATGCGGATTTCGCCAAGATAGGGTTCTGCCATGAAAGTGCTCCGTGGTCGTTCGTTGGCCGGCCGCTGTGCGACGCCGGCCTGCTTCAGTTGCGCGACGGGAAAATGCCCTGCAACGCGATGCAGAAATTGACGACGCTGTAGGGCTGGAGGTTCGGGTGCGGCTGGTTGCCGCCCGCCGGAACGACGGTCGCCGGATTCAGCGGCACGGGCGGTCCGCCCGACGTGGCAAAGATCGGAATCGCGCTGCCTGCGCTGTTGGTACTGGTGGCGAAGGCGCGGTTCGACGGAACGCGGCTGTTGCCGCTGGTGGTCGATGCGTTCACAGCGTGGTTGTGCGCCGGCAGGTTGGTCGACAGCAGGGTCACCTGTTCCACGCCACCGGCCTGGCCGATCTGCACCGACGGCGGCTGCCAGCTCGGATCCACGGAAGACGCATAGCCGACCGGTGTCCGGCTGCGCAGGTCCGGCAAGGCGAAGTTGGTGGTGCCGTTGCCCCCGTACTGCGTTCCCAGCAACGAGAACAGCGCCTGGTTCTGGTTGATCGGCAGCAGCTGGCCGTTGCACAGCGCCCAAAATCTGGGCGCGAAGTTGAAGCCGGCCATCATGATCTGGCCGATGAAAAATTCGCTCATCGATATCTTCCCCAAGGACGTGCGCGCGACGGCACCGCGTACCGTGCCGCGCGTACTCTGACCTGCATCGGCCCCGGCCACAAGGCCTGTCGGTGGCGTCCGTCCCGCCATGGCATCCCGACAGGGGCTTCCGCTCGGCCGGGAAGCCTGTTCCAATGACGCGAGGACTACGCCCGGGGAGTGGCTGCGTCGTCCTGCAAGGAATTCCGTCGTATTCGCGCAGACCGTCAGGCCTGCCGTAGGCCCGTGTCGGACGGGCATTCTTCAGGGGAACTGGAACATGTATACGTCTTCGAACCGCCCGTCGGGCCGTCGCCTCGGCACGCTCGCGTTTCTGTTGCTCGCACTTGCGATGCTCTGGCCGGCAATCGCATCGGCGCAGACCTCGACCTATTGCGCCGCACCACTGACGGCCACGGTGTCATGGGGCGGCTCGGCCAACATCGACGTCAGCAACTGTGATGGTCCCTTCGACGGCGGCATGAGCGGCCCGATCGAGCCGTTCGCACAACATGGCACCGTCACGCTGGGTCCGGCCAGCGGCGGCACGCAGTTCGTCGCCTACGCACACAACGGCAGCACGCCCGTGGGCGGGGGCAGCGACACCATCTGGCTGGAAGACAACGACCTCGGCACGGTCCGGATCGACATCACGATCAGCGCCCCGACGTCCGCAATCACCGTCTCGCCGGCGACCCTGCCGACCCTGACCGCCGGCACGCCCTTCAGCCAGAGCCTGACGTCCAGCGGTGGCACCAGTCCCTATACCTACGTGCTGGAATCAGGGCCGCTGCCGGTCGGCCTCAGCCTGACCGGTGCCGGCGTTCTCAGCGGCACGCCCACCCAGCGTGGTGGCTACAGCTTCAGCGTCCGCTCCACCGATTCGACCGCGCCAACGGCCGACACCGTCGTCAAGAGCTACACCGGCACGGTGCAGAACCCGACACTCACCCTGACCACGCCCAGCGGCACCGCGATCCAGGGCGCGCCCTTCTCGCAGACCCTTTCCACCACCGGTGGCGTCGCGCCGCACACCTACCAGCTCGAGACCGGCTCCTTCCCCGCCGGCATCAACATTTCCAGCGCCGGCGTCGTCAGCGGCACCACCGCCGCGGCCCCGGGCAACTACCCGGTCACGCTGCGCGTGACCGACGCCAGCACCGGCCCCGGCGTCTACTACGAACTCGAGAGCTACACCCTCACCGTCAGCCCGCCGCCGAGCGTCTCCATCGCGGTGTCGCCGGCCTCGGTCAGCGAAGATGGCGCGACCAACCTGACCTACACGGTTACCCGCAGCCTCAACCTGACGTCGCCGACCACGGTCAACATCACGACCACCGGCACCGCCACGTCGGGCACCGACTACACCGGCGGCGTCGCCACCGTGGTCATTCCGGCCGGCGCGACCACCGCGACGATCACCATCAACCCCAACGTCGACGGCACCGTCGAACCCGATGAAACGGTCACCCTGACCGTCGCCGCCGGCACCGGCTACACCGTCGGCGTTCCGGCCAGTGCGACCGGCACGATCCTCAACGATGACGTCCCGAGCGTCACGGTCTCGGTGTCTCCGGCTGCGGTCGCCGAAGACGGTGCGCCGAACCTCATCTACACCTTCACGCTGAACCAGGCCGCGTTCTCGGCGATCTCGGTCAACTACACGATCGGCGGAACGGCGGCCAACGGCACCGACTACGCGACGATCGCTTCGCCGCTGGTCATTCCGGCCGGCAACACCACCGGTACGGTGACGGTCAATCCGACCGCCGACACGACCATCGAAGCCGATGAAACCGTCACCCTGACGCTGGCGGCCGGCACCGGCTACACCGTCGGCGTGCCCAACAGCGCCACCGGCACGATCCTCAACGACGACCTGCCGAACCTGACGATCAACGATGTCACGGTGAACGAAGGCAACGCCGGCATCACCAACGCGGTGTTCACGGTGAGCCTCAGCGCCCCGGCTGGCCCGGGCGGCGTCACCTTCAACATCGCCACTGCCAACGGCTCGGCCACCGCGGGCGTCGACTACGTCGCGCAGTCGCTGACCGGCCAGGCCATCCCGGCCGGCAGCAGCACCTACACCTTCACGGTGCAGGTGAACGGCGACCTGCTGAACGAGCCGACCGAGACCTTCTTCGTCAACGTCACCGGCGTGATCAACGCGGTCGTGGTCGATGGCCAGGGCGTGGGCACGATCACCAACGACGATCCCCTGCCGAGCATGTCGATCGACGACGTCAGCGTGGTCGAAGGCAATGCCGGCACGGTCAACGCGGTGTTCACCGTGACCCTCAGCGCCGCCAGCGGCCAGACCGCCACGGTCCTCTATGCCACGGCCGACGGCACTGCGACCCAGCCGGCGGACTACACCAGCACATCCGGCAGCCTGACCTTCACGCCTGGCCAGACCACCCGCACTCTCACCGTGCCGGTGATCGGCGATACGGTGCCGGAGGCGAACGAGACCTTCTTCGTCAATCTCAGCGGCGCGGCCAACGCGACGATCAGCGACAACCAGGGCGTGGGCACGATCACCAATGACGATGTCCCGGTGACGGTCAGTCCGGGCACGCTGCCCAATGGCGCCGTCGCCACCACCTACAGCCAGACCGTGACCGCCAGCGGCGGCACCGGTCCCTACGGCTTCGCGGTCACCTCAGGTGCTTTGCCTGCCGGCCTGACGCTGTCGGTCGGCGGCGCACTGACCGGTACCCCGACCGCTGGCGGCAGCTTCAACTTCACCGTCACCGCCACCGACAGCAGTGCGTTCCCCGGTCCGTTTTCGGGCAGCCAGGCGTACACGCTGACCATCGCCGCACCGACCCTCGCACTGCCGGCGACCGCGCTGGCCGGCGGCACGTTGGGCGTGGCGTACTCGGCTGCAATCACCCCGGCCTCGGGCGGCACTGCGCCGTATGCGTACGCCATCACCGCCGGCGCACTGCCGGGCGGCCTGACGCTCAATGCCTCGACCGGCGCCGTCTCCGGCACGCCGAGCACGCTGGGCACCTTCAGCTTCAGCATCACCGCCACCGACAGCAGTACCGGCACGGGACCGTACACGGCCACCCAGGCTTACGCGATCACGGTGATCGATGAGCCGCCGACAGGTGGCAACTCGTCGCTGACCGTGGCCTACAACGCCCCGGCCACGAACGTGCCGCTGACGCTCAGCGGGGGTGCTCCCACGTCGCTGGCCATCGGCACGCCGCCGGCGAACGGTACCGCCATCGTCAGCGGCACCACCATCACCTACCAGCCGAACGCCGGGTACGCAGGGCCTGACAGCTTCACCTACACGGCCACCAACAGTGGCGGCGCGTCGGCGCCCGCGACCGTGAGCGTGACGGTGCAGGATGCGGTGATCACCATCACCGCCAGCGGCGGCTTCGCCGCCACGGTGGCCGCGCCGTACACGCAGACCTTCACCTTCAACGGCGGCACACCGCCGTGGAGCGGCTATCAGGTCACCAACCTGCCGGCCGGCGTGGCCATCACCGGCACGACCGCGAACACCGTGACGATCTCCGGCACGCCGACGCAGGCGGGCAGTTTCAACCTCAACGTGTCGGCGACCGACGGCAGCACGGGCAACGGTCCGTACACCGTGGGCCAGGCGTTCACGCTGACGGTGGCCGGACCGACGTTGACGCTGGCTCCGGCGTCACCGGCGCTGAATGCCACCTACGCGACGGCATTCACCCAGGCGTTTTCGACCACAGGCGGCGTGGGCCCCTACACCTACGCCGTGAGCGGTACGCTGCCGGCAGGCGTGAGCCTGAGCGGCGCTACCCTTTCCGGCACGCCCACGGCGCCCGGCAGCTACAGCTTCACCATCACCGCGACCGATGCAGGTGCAAGTGGTGCCGGCGCGCCTTTCACCACCAGCCGCGCTTACACGCTGGAGGTGGCAGCCCCGACGTTGACGTTGACGCCCGCGACGCTGCCCGCCTCGACCGCGGGCACGATGTACACCCAGGCGTTGTCGGCCAGTGGAGGCGTTGCTCCGTATTCGTTTGCGCTCTCCGCCGGCACCCTGCCGGCCGGACTGACGCTGACCAGCTCGGGCACGCTTGCGGGTACGCCAACCGAAGCGGGGACGTTCAACGTGTCCGTCACGGCCACGGACACGTACGGCCAGGCCGTGACCGGCGCGTATGCGCTCGAGGTCGCACAACCCACGCTCACGCTGGCGCCCGGCGGCGGCGCGTTGCCCAACGCGACGGCCGGCGTGGCATTCAGCCAGTCGCTGGTGGTGAGCGGCGGTATCGCGCCCTACACGGCGACCCTCAGCGGCGCGCTCCCGACGGGCATCACCTTCAATCCCGCCACGCTGGCATTCGCCGGCACACCGACCGAGTCGGGCACCTTCACGTTCGACGTGACGGCGACGGACAGCACCGGCGGCACCCCCGGCACCGTGACGGCCACGTATTCGCTGACGGTCCTGGTGCCCACGCTCTCGCTGTCGCCGGAAACGGTGCAGGGCGCAACGGCGGGCGTGACCTATACGCAGACCTTCGTTGCCACGGGAGGCGTCGCTCCCTACCAGTACACACTGAGTGCGGGCACGTTGCCGGCCGGGCTGACGTTGGACACGGCCACCGGTCAGCTTGCGGGCACGCCGACGCAGGCGGGCAACTTCGACTTCAGCGTCACCGCCACCGACAGCACGACCGGCACCGCGGCGACCACGGTGCGTGCATACACGCTGGCCGTTTCGGCTCCCGTGATCGTGGTGGATCCCGACACGCTGCCGACCGCGCTGCAGTCGGTGGAGTACACCCAGGCCCTGTCCGCCCGCGGCGGCACCGCGCCGTACACGTTCACGCTGGATGCGGGCACGCTGCCGACCGGCATGACGCTGTCTGCGGAGGGTGCGCTGTCGGGCATGCCGAGCGCGACCGGCAGCTTCGAGGTGACCATCCGCGCCACCGATGCGCTGGGTTTCAGCGGCACGCGGACCTATGCGCTCACCGTGATCGCACGCCCCGACCCGACGCGTGACCCGGAAGTGCGGGGATTGCTGGAAGCGCAGGCCGAAGCGACGCGTCGCTTCGCCGCAGGCCAGATCGCCAACTTCCAGCAGCGTCTGGAGCAGCTGCATGGCGGCGCGACGGCGGACGGCATGCGCAACAGCGTGTCGTTCACCACCCGCGAACGGTGCCAGGACAACCGTGCCTACACGGACCTGGATGCCTGCGGCGCCAGCGCGCGCGCCGCCGATGCCAGGCGGAATGCGGCGGGCGAGCAGCGCCTGTCCGGTGGCGCCAGTCCGGATGAGGAAGGGACCGCCTCGCAAGCGGATGCCGCCGCATTCGGCTTCTGGACCGGGGGCACGCTGCGCTCGGGCAATTTCGACGGACGCGCGGGCAGCAACAGCCTGGATTTCGAAACCGAAGGCGTGAGCGCCGGCGCCGACCGCCGCTTCCGTCCGGACTTCGTGGCGGGCCTGGGCTTCGGTTACGGCCAGGACAGCACGGCGATCGGCAACAACGGCACCCAGCTCGATGGCAAGGCGTGGACGCTGGCGATGTACGGCAGCTATCACCCCGGCGAGCGCCTGTTCGTCGATGGCCTGCTGGGCTACCAGCGCCTGTCGTACGACCTGGAACGCTTCGTCACCGCCAATGACGGCCGTGTCCGCGGTTCGCGCGATGGCGACCAGTGGTTCGCGTCGCTGTCCATCGGTACCGACCTCACGCGCGGTGCCGCGCAGCTGACGCCCTATGCGCGCGTGGACGCGATGCGGGCCACGCTGGATCCGTACACGGAGCGTGGCGACGCCATCTATGCGCTGACCTACGGCGAGCAGGACGTGGACACCACCACCGGCAACATCGGCCTGCGCATGGCGTTCCGCCGCAGCGCGACCTGGGGTGCGTTCTCGCCGCAGGCGCGCTTGGAGTACCAGCACGACTTCACCGCGGACAGCCGCACGTTCATGCAGTACGCCGACCTGCTGGGCCCGACCTATGCGACCTCGGTCAGCGGCTACGACCGCAGCCGGTTCATGCTGGGGCTGGGCGTGCTGTTCGACTTCGGCGCGTACTCGCTGCAGGTCGACTATCGCGGCGTGGTGGGCAGCAGCGACCAGCGCGACAACGCCCTGCAGGTGATGTTCCAGGCAGGCCGGTGATGCTGCGCGCACCGGCCCACGAAACCCTGACCAAGGAATAGACGGACATGACACGTTCTGACTGGATGGCCCAGGTACTGCGATTGGCCCGCATCGGCCAGACATGCGCACGCACCGGCGACGAGGTGGGCGAAGCCGTGGCCCGCGGCACGCCCGACAGCCAGGACCGCCGCCGCCTGATGCAGGCGGCCGTGGGCGGTGTCGCGGCAGCGGGGCTCGGCGCGATGGCGCCGCCCCTGCTCGCCGCCACCGCACAGGACGCGCGCGCCGTGTATGCGCGCCTGACCAATACGCGCGGGGTGGCCGTCGTGGGCGCAGGCCTGGCCGGCCTGGCCTGCGCGACCGAACTGACCCGTCTTGGCGTGCCGGCGAAGGTGTTCGAATCGGCCCAACGCGTCGGCGGTCGCTGCTGGTCGGCCCGCAACGTGTTCCCGGGTCAGGTGGCCGAACGCGGCGCCGAGTTCATCGGCAGCTCCCATCACGCCATGCTGGGCTACGCGCGCGCGCTGGGCCTGCCGCTGGAGGCGGTCGACGGGGACCGTGGCCGCAGCGCCTTCCACCACTTCGCCGGCCAGCGTCATAGCGATGCGGAGATCGCGGACGAGTTCCGTGCGTTCGCCGATTTCATCCGCGAAGACCTGGAACCGCTGGGCGCGCCGCACGCGGAACGCTTCTGCGCACGCGCCGAAGCGCTCGACTTCATGACGCTGGATGAATACCTCACGCTGTACGGCGCCAGCGGCCTGCTGCGCAGCGTGCTGGGCAACGCCTTCCTGGGCGAGTTCGGCAGCGACCTGGACGAGGTCAGCGCGCTGGCTTTCCTGCGTTTCGTCTACGGCGACCGGCGCAGCAAGTTCGCCCTGCAGGGCACCGGCGAGTCGCTGCGCGTGGTCGGCGGCAACGACCTGATCGCCACCGGACTGGCGCAGAAGCTGCCGCAGCCGGTGCAGCTGGGCCACCGCCTGGTGGCCGTGACCCGCCGTCTGGGCGGCACGGTGCGGCTGACCTTCGACCTGCGCGGCAAGTACGTGCAGCGCGATTTCGATGCCGTGGTGCTGGCGATGCCTTTCAGCGTGCTGCGCGACGTGGAAATGCGTGGCATGGAGATGTCGGCGTGGAAGCGCCAGGCGATCGACAAATCGGAGATGGGCGACAGCAGCCGGCTGCTCGTCGGGTTCTCGCGCCCGTACTGGCGCGAAGCCGGCGCCAGCGGCAGCGGCAAAGCGGACCTGCCGAATCTGCAGAATGCGTGGGAAACCAACCCCTCGCGTGCCGGTCGTGCCGGTGCCGTCATCGCGCACCAGGTGGGCGGCCAGGCCGCACGCAGCCTGCTGCCCGCCAGCCTGCAGATGGATGCGGTGGGCTTCGTGGCGTCGCTGGAGGAAGTGCTGCCCGGCGCGATGCAGGCGGTCTCACGCGATCGCCGCGGCAGGATCCTCGCCACCAGCCAGAACTGGAGCACCGATCCCAACAGCCGCGGCGCCTTCCCGCGGCCGCAGCCGGGCTACTTCACCCGCATCGCGCACGCGGAAGCCGGTGCCGTGGACAACCTGCTGTTCGCCGGCGACCACACCAGCAGCTTCTACGAATGGCAGGGCTTCATGGAAGGCGCGGTGCTATCGGGCCTGCGTGCGGCCAGCGAGGCCAGCATGCTGTTCCGCGGCGGCTGAGGCCGGGCCCACGCCGGCGGAGGGCGCTGGGCGGGCAGGGGACGGACGGGCTTTCCGTTATCCTGCCCGTCCCCCGTCCGAAGCCCGCCCATGACCGACCTGCTCGCCGCGCTGCTGCTCGGCATCCTCGAAGGCCTGACCGAATTCCTGCCCATCTCCAGCACGGGCCACCTGCTGATCGCGCAGCACTGGCTGGGCCAGCGCTCGGACTTCTTCAACATCGTCATCCAGGCCGGCGCGATCCTGGCCACCACGCTGGTGTTCCGCCGGCGCATCTGGGAACTGGCCACCGGCTGGCGCGATGCCGCCACCCGCGACTATGCGCTCAAGCTGGCGGTGGCCTTCCTGGTGACCGCCCTCGTCGGCCTGCCGGTGCGGCTGGCCGGTTGGGAATTGCCCGAGACCGTCACCCCGGTGGCGTGGGCGCTGATCCTTGGCGGCGTGTGGATGCTGGCGGCGGAGCACTTCGCCGAGAAGCGCGGCGACGTGGCCGACATCACGTGGAAAGTGGCGGTGCTGGTGGGGCTGGCGCAGGTGGTGGCCGGCGTCTTCCCGGGCACCTCGCGCTCGGCGGCCGCGATCTTCATGGCGATGCTGGCCGGCACCAGCCGACGCTCGTCGGCGGCGGAGTTCGTGTTCCTGGTCGGCATTCCCACCATGTTCGCGGCCAGCGGCTATGCGTTCCTCGAACTGGTGAAGGACGATGCGCTGGGCAGCGAGAACTGGGGCGAAGTGGCCCTGGCCTTCGTCGCCGCCACTGCCACCGGCTTCGTGGTGGTGAAGTGGCTGCTGGGCTTCATCAAGGCCCACCGCTTCACCGGATTCGCGCTCTACCGCATCGTGCTGGGCGCCTTGCTGCTGTTGCTGATGCCGGCCGGCAGCTGAGCCCGGCCCGGTCTTCACCCCGTTCCGACCCCTCGCGCGTTTGCATAAGCCACCCCTGACGGAGGACGCCATGAAACGACTGCTGCTGCTTGCCCTTCCCCTGGCCCTGGCCGGCTGCCCCAAACCGGCGGAACAGGCCGCCGCCCCGGCGGCATCGGCCCCGGCACCTGAAACACCCGCACCCTCGTCCGTCGACGCGCCTGCGCTGCTCCCGCAATACCACTGGCGACTCACGGATGCGAACGACGCGCAGGGCAAGCGCATCGACGCCCTGTTCGCGCGCACCGACACACCCGTGCAGCTCGATTTCAGGGACGGCCGCCTGGGCGTATCCAACACCTGCAACCGCATGGGGGGCAGCTACACCCTGTCGGCTACCAGCCTCACCATCGGCCGCCTGACCTCCACCCTGATGGCCTGCACCGACAGCGCCCTGATGGCGCTGGACCAGGAAGTGGGCAAGCGGCTGGAAGGAACGCTGAAGCTCGCCGCGACGCAGGACGATGCGGCCCGGCTGACGCTGACCACGGCGACCGGCGACACGCTGGTGTTCACCGGCGACCCGACCGCCGAAACCCGCTATGGCGGCCCCGGTGAGCGCGTGTTCCTGGAAGTGGCGGCCGAGACCAGGCCCTGCAGCCACCCGCTGATCCCCGACAAGCAATGCCTGCAGGTGCGCGAGGTCCAGTACGACGACAAGAGCCTGAAGGCCGGCACCCTCGGCGCGTTCCAGCATTTCTACGACAGCATCGAGGGCTACACGCATGAGCCCGGCATCCGCAACGTGCTGCGCGTGGACCGCTACACCGTGAAGAACCCGCCTGCCGATGCATCGTCCAGCGTGTACGTACTGGACATGGTGGTGGAGTCGGCGAACGAGAAGAAATGATGCCGCCGGCGGTGGCGCGTCGCCGTTATAGTGGCGCGCCACCGTAGCCCACGCACCCCGATGAAGCCTTTCGCGCGGAATGCGACCCTCTCCTGGCTCGCCGTCTCTCTATTGGGCGTCGCGGCGCTCGCCCTCTGGGTGCCGACGCTGTGGACGCCTTTCTGGGGCGACGACTACGTCTTCCTGCACGGCGCATACGCGACCAATGCGTCCGGTGCGCCGTGGTGGTCGGATTTCTGGCCCGCCTCGCCGGTGCGCTTCTGGCGCCCACTGTCGCAGGAGGCTTACTGGCGCTTCGTCGATGCCGTGTTGCACGGCAACGCCTTCGCGGCACACGGGGCGAATTTGGCGCTGCACGTGTCGGCGTCTCTGGGCGTGGCTTTGCTGGCGCTTCGCGTGGCGCGCGCCTGTGCCTGGGCTGGACCCGGCAGGATCGCCGCACTCGCCGGCGTTGCCTACGCCGCGTTGACGATGCACCTGCTGCCGGTGCATTGGGTCGCCGCCGCCAACACCGCCCTGCTGACCCTGTTCACCACCTTGGCGCTGGCCGCGTGGGTCAGCGCGCGCGATGCCCGCGGGATCGGGCGCGTCGCCCTCCTCACGTCGGTGCCGGTGCTGTTGGTCCTGGCCCTGCTCTGCAAGGAGTCCGCCGCCCTCACGCCGGGATTGATGCTGGTGGTGGCCGCGTTCGTCGGCCTTCGCCGCCCTTTCAAGGGCGAGATCGCCACCTGGCTGACCACCGTCGTCGTCGTGCTCGCATGGCTGGTGCTGCGCGCGCGCTTCACGGCGAACACCGATGCCGCGTACGAACTGAGCCTTGGCGGCCACGTGGTGCGCAACACCGCCTCGTTTGCCGCATGGCTGCTGAATGTCCCGCGTGAAGCCATGCGCATGGCGGTCGCCGGCGACCGGCTGCCGGGCCTGGCCTGGATCGCCGCGACGGCGCTGCCGATGCTGGCCGCCTGGGCTCTCGCGTTCTGGCACAGCCGCGCCGCACTGGCACCGCGGCAATGGCGGGCGCTGCCGGTCTTCGCAGTACTGGCTTACGCCCCCTACTTCCTGTTCGCATGGAACAGCTACGAGTACTACGCCGCCGTCGCTGTCATCCTCCCGATCATCGCGCTGGCACGCGGCATCGTGGATACGCCGCGCGCGCCCGTGGTCGCCGCACTCATCGCCGTGTCGTCATGGATCGCCGTGGAAGGCACGCGCCGCCTCGACCATCCGGGGCTGATCGGACGCGCGCGCTGGGCGGAAGCGACGTTGCAGGCGCTCGAACGCCAGCCGCCGCCGGCCCTGCCCCTGCATGTCAGCGTCGCGGACGAGCAGCGCTTCTATGCCATCGGCGCATGGGGCCTGGCATGGCGTCTCGGTATACCGTTGCAGAGCATCGGCATCGCACGCGAATGCCCGGCGACCGGACCTTGCCTCGTCATCGATGACCAAGGCGTCGTTCAATGGCGGGAAGCGCACTGACGCGCCGGCTCGCGCTTGCACGGACGCCCGAGGCTCTGCCGTTTCAGCCGCGCAGCGCAGTATTGAGCGTATACGTGCCGTGGACCGCCGCTTCGGCCAGTACGTGACCCTGCATCGCGCGTTCGACATCGGCCGCGGTGAAGCGCTCCGGCAGGTCGAGGGTTGCCACGTCCAGCGCGAACAGGCGGAAGAAGTAGCGGTGCACGCGCAGGTCGTTGAACGGCGGATACGGGCCGTCGTAGCCGGAGTAGTCGCCGCCCATCTGCGCGTCGCCCGCGAACCAGCCGGTGTAGTCGTTCAGTCCCTGGCGTGCGCTGGCGGGCCCCGCCGGCTGCCGCTTGCCGCGCGCGGTGACGCCGTCGCTGCAGCTGCCGGCGGCGATCGTGCGCACATCGGGGCCGATGTCCGCCATCGCCCAGTGGATGAAATGCGCGCGCGGCTGTTCGACCGGGATCTGCACATCGTCGCGACCGACCGTTTCGGGAACGGTCGGTGCGTCCGGGTCGATGCAGAGCAGCGCGAACGACCGCGTGCCGTCCGGTACGTCGGACCACGCCAGATGCGGGTTGCGGTTGGGCGCGAACCCGTCCGGCTGCCCCATCGCGAACTCCGCCGGGATCGGACGGGCATTCTCGAAACTGTCGCTCCAAAGGCGCATGTGCGGCTCCTGTCGAAAGGGGATGATCAAGCCTCGGGATATCCCAGGCGCACGGCGACCGGGGTGAGGGTGGCGAACGGGCCGGCAAGGGCCTGCGCATACTGGCGCCAGTGACCGGCCGGGAAGCCAGAGCCACCGGCCGCGGGGGGGGCAGGGAACTGCAGGCCGCCCAGGGCCTCGCCCAACACGGCAGCCAATCGCTGTGCATCATGCTCGATGCCGTCGATGTGAATGGCTGCCGCCGGGTACAGTTGCTCTTCCAGCAGGACCGCCACATGCTCAAGCATCTCCGCCATCCAGCTCGCGGCAGCTTCGACAGAGGGAATGGCAAGCAGAGACGGCGCACCCCAGGCAAGCCACTCCACCAGCATTGCGCGCGGATCACGCATGGCGACAAGCAGGCGCCCTTGGGGTAGATGAGGACGCAGTGCCTGCAGCAATGTGTTGTCCCACCACACCAGCCAGTCGATCACGCTTCCACCCGGCACGCCGCGTGAGGGCAACATAGTCCGCCATTGATCCATCAACAGACCGGCGTCGAGCGTCCCGGCCAGGAGGCCTTCCACCGTGGCGAAGGGTTGCAAACCATCCTGCGGTGGGTTGGGGCCGAAGCGATCCGACAGCAGGGGGGCTCGCGCGTAGTTGAGTACGCCCGCCAAACGTTCGACGCCGGATCCCGGCGGGCCCCACAGGAATACCGGCCAGTACGCAGCACTTTCGGAAACACTCGCCAAGGCCGGCCAGGCTTGGCGCGCCGGACCCAAAGAAGGCAGCGGCAGACTCTGCCCCAGATGCAGCCGCGCCCGTTCGCCCCAGCTTTCAACGGCGCCTGACCACTGTTTCGCACGGTCCTGTGCCTGACCCAGCCAGCCGAGGAGCATCGCTCGCCTTTCGTTTCCGGGGGCTCGGTCCAGCAGCGACCTTACATGCGACACGGCAGCGTCAGGATCCCGCGCCACCAGCGCGTTGACCTTCCTGGCCTGTGCTCCTCCATGACCCGGCATCACATCCAGAAGCCGGTCAGCGACCTCATCGGCATCCTCGGCACGACCGGCGTGCGCCAATGCGGACATCCGCGCCTCCAGCGCGCGGACTTCGCCCGGCATGCTTTCCTCCCAGCGCGCGGTCACCGTCAGCGCCCCTTCGCTGCCGATGGGCTCAAGCGCCAGACGAGCCAACCACAGGTCCGAGCTGCTCCGCCCAGAAGCCAGGCAGGCGTCGAGGGCCTGCCGGCCTTTTTCAGCCAGCCCTTGGCGTTGCCACAGTTCGAGAAGCGAGGAAAGCAATTCCCTATCCTGCACACCCCCCACCAGGGCCGCTTGGAGCAGAGGCGCTGCCTGCTCCAGACGTCCTGCCCGCAGATGGAGGCGTCCCGCAAGACCACGAACCCCTGCTGTCACGCGTTCCGGGTCCTCCAGAACGGGATTGAGCACATCCAGCGCCTCGTCAGAGCGGCCCTGACGCGCAACCACGCTCGCCACCAACAACGTCACACCAGTAGCGGCGGGAATCCTGTCGGCAATCGTACGGAACGCCTGCTCGGCGAAAGCAAGATGCCCCCGCGCAAGGTAAACGACACCCAGCGCATGCAGAAGCTGCAGGTCATCCGGCACACGCTGCACCGCCGCAGCCAGAATCTTTAGAGCCCCTTCCGCATCGCCTTGTCGCAACAGCACCATGCCCTCGACGAATGCCAGGCGCGGATGCTCGGGCGCCACACGTGCCGCCAGCCGGTTCAGCCGCTGCGCCTCGTCCAGGTCGCCGCGGGCCAGGGCCAGCTGGGCCTGCACGACATAGGCAGTGAACTGGTTGGGGTCCAGCCCGGTGGCCTGGTCCAGCGCGGCACGCGCTTCATCGGGCTTCCTGCTGCCCACCAGCACGCCCGCGCGTGCCAGGTGGAGTTCGGCGTCTTCCGGCGCCAGCGCGATGGCGCGGTCGATGCTGGCCAGCGCCGCTTCGGCCTGGCCGCTCTGCAGCTGGGCCGCGGAAAGCCAGCGCAGCGCCTGGGCATCGTCGGGGCGCTCGGCCGCCAGGGCTTCCGCCGCGGCCAGGGCGTCGGCCACCGCACCACGGCGGAGGTCGTTGAGGATCGGGTCGTACATGGGACTACCGGTTGCGGGCAAACCCCGATTGTAACGGCCGCCCCGGTCTCAGGCGCCGCCGCCGGACAGCCGCTCCGCCACCCAGCGTTCGGCGTAGCCATCGCAGGCGGCGTTCTCGATGAAGCCGCAATGCCCGCCCCACGGAGCGATTTCCAGCGTGGCGTGCGCCGGCAGCGCCCAGTCGCGGAAGGTGTCGAAGGGGATGACCGGGTCGTCCTCGGCCATCAGGATGTGCGCCGGCACCGTCAGCGCCGCCAGGCGGTCGCCGGCGATGGCATAGCCGTCGAAATAGGCCTCCAGCGTGCCGAAGGCGGTATGGCGCTGCACCAGCCAGTCGGTCAGCGCGCGGATGTCCAGCGCCAGCACGGTGTCGTCGAAATCGTGGCGCTGCGGGAACAGGCTGCGCTTGCGCTGCAGCGAGCGGCGCCACTTGCGGGCGAAGTACCAGTCGTACAGCGGCAGGCCGCTTTCGATGCGGTCCATCGTCGTGGCCGGGTCCAGCAGCGGACACACGGCGGCCACATGCGCCAGCGCCAGCCCCGCGTCCGGTGCGCGCAGCGCGAGCCGCAGCGCGAAGTTGCCGCCCAGCGAATAGCCGGCCACCCGCATCGGCACGTCGCCGGCGAAGCGTCGCGACACGTCCAGCGCCGCGTGCACCACTTCGTCGAGCCGGTTGGAGTGGAACAGGTCTTCGTTCAGGTGATGGGTGTCGCCGTGGTCGCGGAAGTTCAGCCGGAACACGTCGAATCCGCGCCGCAGCAGCTGCGCGGCCGTCAGGCGCATGTAGCTGGAATCGGCGCTGCCCTCCCATCCGTGCAGCAGCAGCACCAGCCCGCGCGGCGCGCGGTCCGGGATGCGGCTGAGGAAGCCCTGCAGGCGTACGTCGTCGCCGCCATCGACGATATGCTCCACCGTCACCGCACCGCTGCCCAGCAGCGCGCGCAGGCCACGACGGCGGCGCAGTGCGCTGGAACCCAGCACCGACTGCAGGTGCGGATTGCGCAGCCAGCGCGGCGGTCGGTAGTCGGCGGCAGTGATCATGAGGTCGTCGCGGCAGCGTCGGGGCGAGGGTGGCACCGGTGGGTCGAGTATTCCCTCGAATCCGTCACCATGCCATCAAACCATCCGTCAGACCTGTGCCATCGCCTGCACGATGCGCTCGCGCGACAGGTCGGCGATGCGGCGGCGGCCTTCGACATCGGCCACCTGGATGGGCTCCAGGAAGCAGATGTCGGCCGTGCGCGCGGGCTCGCCCAGCAGGCGCACGAAGTTGGCGAAGAAGCTTTCCTTCGGCCCGAACGCCACCACCGGCTGCGCGCTGCCGCGCGGGCCGTAGCGCAGGGCCACCGGCTGCACCGGCACGCCGGCCTCGACGGCGGCCAGGAAAATGCGCGCATGGAAGGGCCCGACCGCATGCCCGTCCCGGGTACGTCCTTCGGGAAAGACGCCCACCGAGCGCCCCTCGCGCAGGCGCCGCATCATCGCCTGCAGCACCCCGCCCAGCGATTCCTGGCTGCCGCGCTGGTGGAAGATGGTCTGGCCCTGCGCCGCCAGCCAGCCGACCACCGGCCAGCCGCGGATCTCGTGCTTGGCGACGAAACCCATCATGCGCTGGCTGTGCAGGGCCTCGATGTCGATCCAGCTGACGTGGTTGGCCACGAACAGCGTGGGGCCGGGCAATGGCTTGCCCACGCGCCGCAGCCGGAAGCCGAAGATGCGCATCAGCCCCCCCGACCACCAGCGCACGGCCACATCGCCGGCGTTCTCGTCGCCCACGCGGATCCACACCAGCAGCGGCGACAGGCACAACAGGGTGACCGGCAGGAAGACCAACAGGTGGACCAGCAGCAGCGGCACGCGGTACAGGTAGCGAAAGACCCGCGCCACGCCGCTGCCGCCAGCAACATGAACAGGGGGCGGCGTCATCCCATCACGATACCGGATGGATCGCCGCAGCGGAATGCGTCCGTGCGGGTCTCAGGGTTTCGGCAGCGGTACGACGGCCAGCGTCAGCCGCGATACGCAGACCAGCTTGCCCTCGTCGTTCTCGATGCGGATCTCCCACAGCTGCGTGCTGCGGCCCACATGCAGCGCACGCGCCGTGCCCGTGACCCTGCCGCCACGCATCGCGCGTACATGGTTGGCGTTGATCTCCAGGCCCACCACCATCTCCTTCGACGTGTCCACGCACAGGTTGCCGGCCACGCTGCCCAGCGTCTCGGCCAGCGCCACCGAGGCCCCGCCATGCAGGATGCCGTACGGCTGCACCGTGCGCGCATCCACCGGCATGGTGCCGCGCAGCCAGTCGCCGCCGGCTTCGGTGATGACGATGCCCAGGTGCGACACCAGGGTGTCGGCCGCATGGGCGTTGACGGCAGCAAGATCGACGGGGGCGCGGAAAGCCATGGCAAGTCCTTGGAGCGAGGAGTGGGGGGAGAGAAGTGAGTGTGCGGGAGGGCCAGGGCGCGAGCTTCGCTCACTCCTCACCCGCCTCTGCGCTCACTCCGGCACTACAGGATCGGCACCAGTCCCGCACCGAACGCGGTCAGCACCCTCGTGTACAGCCATTTCGGCCCGACGTTGACCTCGGGGAAGTCGCCGACCGCCACATAGCATCGATGGAACGCGGGATCCTTCGGGGCCACCGGCAGCGGGCAGTCGGGGCCCGGCCGGAACTCGTAGCTGGTGGCGTAGCGCCAGGGCCAGATATCGAACACGGGCAACGCCTCGGACACCTTGCCCAGACTGTAGTCCAGCCCCGAGAACACCGGCGGCTTGGCCCGCGGGGCGATTACCCATGCATTCTGCGGGGACATGTCGCGGCGGATGCTGTCGGCCAGCGCCTGCGCGAAAGCCGGGTCGTCGATCACGACCGCCGCCTCGGTGTTGTAGTTCTCCGAGCGCGGATCGAAGTTGTGCGTGCCGATCACCGCCGTCTCGCCGTCGATCACCATCGACTTGGCGTGCAGGCCCATGCGCACGCCGGCGCGCTTGAGCGGCAGCGGCTCGGACGCGGCGCCGCTGCTGAGGAACGAGGGTCGCGATTCGGTACGCTGCAGGCGGCGCGTGGTCTCGCCCTGCGAACCGGCCGACGGCCCGATCGATCCGGATGGTCCACGGATGCGGCCGCTGCCGCTGCCTGCCGCGGCACGCCCGTCTTCCGACAGCGCCACCGGCGGCCCTTCCGGCATCAGCGCGGCGTAGTCCACCGGCGCGTCCTCCGGGAAGGGTTTGTACTCGTGGATGCGGAAACCGAATTCGCGCAGGTAGCGGCGCTTGTACTTGAACGACATCGAATAGACGACCGGGTTGTCCGTCGCCGCCAGGCTGTTGGTGGACACCACCACCTGCGGCGGCGGCTCGCGCTTGCGCATGTCGCGGAACATCGCCTGCGCCTGCTTGGACATGACCAGGTACGGCGTCTGCAGCAACACTTCCTTCTGCGCACTGCGGATCAGTGCTTCCAGTTCGGGGGCGGCGGGCGCATCGTCGTCGCGGCGTTCGCGGCGGTGCTTCTGCGGCAGGTCGGCGATATAGCGCACCGCACCGACCGGGAACGCCGGCTCGACGAAACGCGCCCGTACCAGGTCCGCATCGCTCGCCTCGGCGCGCGCCGCCTGCACGCGCTCCGGCCGCAGGTAGCGCGGCACCGGCATCGCCGGCACGCCCTCGCGCAGCAGCGTCCGGCCGACATCGTTCAGGCGCTCGGCGGGCACGCTGCGCCGCGCTTCCCAGAACGCCTGGAAATTGGCCGCCATCGCCGCCGCCTCGGGGCCCGCGACCAGCACGTCGCGGTCGCGGAAGTTGTATTCGGCGTCCCAGTCGAAGTAGTCGTCCTGGTAGTTGCGCCCGCCGCTGATGCCGATGCGGTCGTCCACCAGCAGCAGCTTGGTATGCATGCGCTGGTTGAAGCGGCGGAAGCAGCACAGCACGCTGCCCGCGTAGTCCAGGTAGTTCAGCTTGGCCTTGCCGAAGCTGGGGTTGTAGATGCGGATGGAAAAGTTCTGGTGCGCGCCGGACAGCGCGGCCAGGATCTCCAGGTCGGCGATCGCCGACAGCTGGTCGATCAGCACCCGCACCTTCACCCCGCGCCGCGCCGCGGCCAGCAGCTCGTCCAGCACCAGCCGCGCGCTGTCGTCCTTGTCGAAGATGTAGGTCTGCAGGTCGATGCGTTCGCGCGCGCTGCGGATCAGGTTCAACCGTGCCAGCAGCGCGTCCGAGCCCTCGTCCAGGATCACCGCGTAGTGGCGCGGCGCCTCCGGGGTGGACGCCGCGCGCGCCTGTCCGGCCAGGTCGTAGAGCGGCGACGACAGCGCGCAGGCATCGGCCTGTTCGCACTCGACCACCGTTGAACGGGCGCCTGCGGCGATGCCGGCCGCACGATCGCGCTGGCGGTCGGACAGGCTGGCGCAGGCGCTGCACAGCAGCGCCAGCCACAGGACCGCGCAGCGCGCGGCGATCACGGCACTGCGACGGGTCACGGCGTCCTTGCGCTCCTGATGCGCGCGCGCAGCACGAACACCACGCGGTCGCTGACGGCCAGCATCCAGTCGTCCATGTCGTAGTCGCTGCGGCGCACCGCGCCGGTGGCCACCACATCGCAGCCGACCGCCGGGCGCGGACAGGTCGCCGGCGCCACCTCCAGGCTGCGCGGGCGGCTGATGCCCTTGATGCTCAATTCGCCCTCCAGCTTGCCGCCGTCGTACAGCAGCAGCGGATCGTAGGGCCTGGACGTGAACGTGACCACCGGATAGCGGTCGGCATCGAAGAACTGCTCGCTGCGCGCCCACTCGCTGTAACGGGGGTGGCCGACGATCTCGACATCACGGGTGTACATGCGCAGGCGCACCTGCTGGCGCCCGTCCGGCAGGTGCTCCACCGAGCCTTCGTAGTGGCGGAACACGCCGTCCAGCACCTGGCCCCAGCGCGTGCGCAGTTCGAATCCCAGCCGCGTGTTGTCCGGGTCGAAGTCGTTGCGCCCCTGCGCCAGCACGGGTACGGCCAACAGCACGCCCACCGCCAGCGCGGCCAGGCGCAGGCCGGCGGCCGTCGCCTGCGTCATGGCCACCAGAAGGCGGAGAGCTGCGCCACGCCGGGTTCGAAGGAGGCGTCGGCCGGCAGCGTCAGCACCACCACGCCAGCCGGCGGCATGCCGCGGTACTCGCTGGTCACGCCGGAATACATCAGCGCGGCCAGCTGCTCCAGCCCCGGGTTGTGTCCCACCAGCAGCAGGCGCTCGGCCTCGCGGTGCTGGTCGGCCAGGTCGGCCAGCGTGCCGGGCGTGGCCTCGTAGATGCGCTCTTCCAGCCGCTGCTCCACGTAGCCGATGGCGTCCATGACCGCTTCCAGCGTCTCGCGGGTGCGGCGGGCCGGCGAACACAGCACGCGGTCCGGCACCAGGCCCTGCTCCTTCAGCCAGCGCGCGACGGCCTCGGCCTCGGCCAGGCCCTGCGGGGAGAGGGGACGGTCCAGGTCGGACTGCCCGGTGGTGGCCGGTTCGGCATGGGCATGGCGCAGCAGGATCAGTTCACGCATGGGACGCTTGCTCCTTAGGCTTTCTTGATCCACTTCAACAACGGTTCCCAGTCGGCCTGATGCTCGCGCACCTGCGCCGAACGGTAGTCGAACAGGCTGCGGCCCAGGCCTGCCATCACCACGTAGGCCTGGGTATCGCGCAGCTGGGTGATGACCGGGTAAGGCCAGGTCTTCAGCATCTCCACCGCCTGCTGCGACGCATTGGTCCACGGCTTGCTGCGGTTGACCACCAGGCCCACCGGCAGCTTGCGCTTGTGCACCCGCGGCACCTTGGCCAGGGTGTTCAGGAAGCCGACCGTGGCCTCGATGTCCAGGGCGGACGGCAGCACCGGCACCACCACGGCGTCGGCATGCTCCAGAAAGCTGCCCAGGTCGTCGGCCATCGCGCCGGCCGGGGCGTCCACCACCACGCGCTCGGCGTCCTCCGGCAGCCACGCGCGCCAGGCGCGCCGGCCGCTGGCGTCGATCGGCAGTACGGCCGACTCCAGTTCTGCCCGGCGCTCGGCCCAGCGGGTGGACGAATGCTGCGGATCGGCGTCCACCAGCACCGTGCGTTTGCCATCGAGTGCGAAATACGCGGCCAGATTGGTCGCCAGGGTGGTCTTTCCCGCGCCGCCCTTGGAGCTGGCGACCAGAATCGTCTTCATGCGCGCACCTCGTTGCCCGGGGAGCCCGCAGGGTACACCGGGGGAGGTGAAGCGGGAACGGGGAACGGGGGAGCGTGGTCACCGCGGGTCCATGCGCATCCTGATGCGGCGCTCACCGGGCACCGCATGTTTCCGCACGTCCTCGCAGGGGCAGGCACCGGACATCTTCATTCCCCGATCCCCATTCCCTGTTCCGCCCCCTGCTATCTTTCCCGTCCCCACGGACCGGACGCCCCATGAACGAGCTGCAGGACCTCACCGCGCTGATCCGCGCCAACACCCCGCTGATCGTCATCGAGACCCAGGACGAGGCGCGCGTGGTCGACCTGTTCCGGCAGGCCCTGGGCCAGGTGTGGCGGGCGCTGTTCCGCTGGAGCATCACCGAGGGCCTGCGCCGGCTGGACATGGACCGCGAAGACGACGCCGTCGGCCCACCCGACGCCAGCGCCGCCCTGCAGGCCATCAAGCAGGCCGAGCAGCGCGGCATCTACCTGCTGCTGGATTTCCACCCCTACCTGGGCTACGCCAGCAGCCAGCGCCAGCTGCGCGACATCCTGCAGCGCCGGCACAGCCTGCCGCACGTGGTGGTGCTGGTGGGCGCGAAGATCGAGCTGCCGGCCGAACTGGACGCGCTGGCCGTGCGTTTCAGCCCACGCCTGCCCGACGGCAATGCCCTGCTGAAGATGGTCCGCGAGGAAGCCGAGCACTACGCCCGCGAGCACGGCGGCCGGCGCGTCGAGGCCGATGGCGAAGCGGTGAAGCAGATCGTGCGCAACCTGCAGGGCCTGAGCCTGGTGGACGCCCGCCGCATCGCGCGGCAGCTGATCTTCGCCGACGGTGCCCTGACCGCCAGCGACCTGCCCGCGCTGAACAAACTGAAGTTCGAGCTGCTCAACCGCAGCGGCCACCTGCATTACGAGTACGACACCGCGAAGTTCGCCGACGTGGCCGGTGCGTCGCGGCTGAAGCGCTGGATCGAACAGCGGCGCGCGGTGTTCGTGTCCGGCAACCCGCCACCGGGGCTGGACCTGCCCAAGGGCGTGCTGCTGCTGGGCGTGCAGGGCTGCGGCAAGTCGATGCTGGCCAAGGCCACGGCCGCCGGCTTCGGCGTGCCGCTGCTGCGGCTGGATTTCGGCACGCTGTATGACAAGTACCACGGCGAGACCGAGAAGAACCTGCGCGCCGCGCTGGCGTCGGCCGAACAGCTGGCGCCGTGCGTGCTGTGGATCGACGAGATCGAGAAGGGCCTGGCCAGCGGCGGCGACGAGGATGGCGGCGTGTCGCGCCGCGTGCTCGGCTACCTGCTCACGTGGATGGCCGAGCGCAAGGCGGGTGCGGGCAGCGGGCAAGTTTTCCTGGTCGCCACCGCCAACCAGGTGCAGGACCTGCCGCCGGAGCTGCTGCGCAAGGGCCGTTTCGACGAGATCTTCTTCGTCGACCTGCCTTCGCCCGAGGCGCGGGTGGAGGTGTTGCGCGTGCACCTGGCACGCCGGCAACTGGATCCGGAAGGCTTCAACCTGCCCGCACTCGCGGCGGCGGCGAACGGTTTCTCCGGCGCGGAACTGGAACAGGCCATCGTCTCGGCGCTGTACGCCGCGCATGCCGAACAGAAGCCACTCGACACCGAGCTGGTGATGCACGAGATCCGCAGCACCCGCCCGCTGTCGGTACTGATGGGCGAGCAGGTGCAGGCGCTGCGCGACTGGGCGCGGGAGCGGACGGTGCCGGCGGACTGAACGAAACCTACGCTACCCGCCTTCGGCGCGCGATCGATGCGCTCAGCGGGGCGGCGCCGCGTACGGATCCATGCGCAGGGTCGATGCCAGCGTGTGCGCGCTGGATGCCTTCGTTTCGCCCGTGCACCGATACTCGCGCTCCACCTGCCAGCGTTCGCACGAACCGTTGCTTCCACCCGTGATGCAAAGCCGCGTACCGGAGGTCTCCGCAACGCCGCTGTAGCCAGCCCTCTCGCATTGCCGCATCGCCAGACGATCCGCCATGCGTGCATCAACCTGGAAGCTCTCCAGCTCTTCTGTCTCTTGAGCAATCTTCACGGTGCGATCGACGGAGCTTCGATCGGCCGAAACTAGCCATGCGCCGGATGTCGCGCAGCCAGCAAGCAATACCAGAGGTAAACACATCAAACGCGTTCTCATGGAAATCTCCTTTTCGCATGGGCCGGCATCAGAAATCTCGCGGCTGCCGCGGCTATCCACGACAGCGCTTTCGATTGTGGACCGTTCTCGGTGCAGCTGCAACCTGGCGAAGAAATCTCGAGCCTCCGTTTGCGATCCCTCCGTTCCGCGCATCGTGCCAGTCGATTGAGGCCGGAGTAGCTTCAGCCGATTCGGCTGCCGACGGCATGGATGAGCGAGGCCGAGACGTCGCCAGAATGAAGAGCTGGAAGCGGTAGCAGTAGGATGGGTTGAGCCGCAGGCGATACCCGTCATGCGCTACCCGGAAGGCCAAGTGCGAATGAAGCTCCTGCATTGCACCGCTCTAACGCGCCGCCCCCACGAACGCAAACGAAGGTGATGGGTATCGCCTGCGGCTCAACCCATCCTACTCGCTGACCAACCGCCACCCCGCTCAACTAAGAAGTAAGGGGACGAGTCTCCGAGAACGGGGCAACCTATGACGTTCCATCGATCAGGATGCCGCCGAATAGCCAAGATCCTGCTACACCGGTCAGCGTAAGCAGATGCAGGATGGATAGCCATCTGCTCCGCAAGGCCATGACAGAAGGAGCCAACAGCAACAGAGGCAGGGCCGAAGCCACTGAATGTAGCCACAGGATAGAGTCGGAAACGGGTGACGGTGACCAATGCGCTGCCAGAACGGTAGCGATGTAAACAGCCGCGCCAAGCAAGCCAGGCGATGCTGCGATGAGCTTACGGTCTTGGCGAGCACCGTGTCGCAAGAAGGGCACAGGCAACAAAAGGGGCAGGAGGGGCAGAAATCCAAGTGCCAAGCCAGAAATGGCATTGAGACTCATGAATGTATCTCTGCCCCTGACACCTTATGTCTTCCGATGAGCCGAGCCGCGAAGCGGCTTCGGCTTGAATGAGTAAAAAGGAGACTTCCCCTCCGACGGCACTGCCGTTCGGCCTCGAGGGCCATGATTGGGTTGCGACTCAATCAACGCAGAGGAGAAGTCTCCCGTGGCCACTATAACCATTGG